>Ga0155793_143_pt1 | contig 9343 bp, 7 predicted proteins | sample RifCSPlowO2_01_FD_107447 | JGI IMG/M metagenome (GOLD analysis project Ga0155793, IMG submission 107447) | Candidatus Wildermuthbacteria bacterium RIFCSPLOWO2_01_FULL_48_35 | reverse complement strand
ATTTTTTTTGCATCGGCCCCGTCCGTTTATTGAGCAAAACGTAAATTTGCTTGTTTTGGGAGAAAATCCTTATAATTCTTTTCCTTCCGGCCACGCGACTTTTTACTTCGCCTTGGCCACCGTAATTTATCTTTACAATAAAAAACTCGGCCTTATTTTTTTCGCGGCCGCTTTTTTAATTTCTCTAGCGCGAGTCTTCGCGGGCGTTCACTGGCCGACGGACATACTCGGCGGGGCGGTAATCGGAATTGCTTGCGGGTGGCTCGTATACCGCGTATTCAAACGATAAATTGCCTTCGCGTATTTAAAAACGCGCCGAACTTCGCCGGCGCGTTTTGCTTTGTTATTGTTTTTGTTTGCGCAGAAGATATTCGCGGCCCTTGCCCACGTCTGTATTTATAGTGATTCCTTGTTTGCACATCGGGCAGTCGGCTTCGTCCCAGGCGTCCAGCGTCACGTTGACAAGCGCGAACATCTTTGGCGGGTCGGCCACGTCTTGCGGCATAACTCTTCCGCGGTTACAGAGAGCGCCGAGACCCACGACCTTGCCGCCGAGAGCGCGAACCGCTTCAACCACTTTCTTTGCCGAGCCGCCGGTGGTGAGCACATCTTCCACCACCAGGACGTTTTTGCCGGCCACGACCTTATCGTAGCCCCGCTTGATGACGAATGCGTCGCCACCCTCTGCTTTCTCGGCATAAACACCGAACACTTCGCGTTCGGTGATTTCCGAGAGATGATAAGCCGTCCACTGTGAGAGGATTACGCCGCCGATTGCCGGAGCAACAACCGTTTCTACGCCGTCGTCCGCGAACTGCTCGGCGATTGCGCGGCAGAGGCGCGATGTTTCCTTCGTATGCGGATAGACAGCGTCTTTATTAACATACGCCTCGCCGTGCTTGCCCGAAGCGTAGACGATGTGGCTGTTGGTAATTACCGCGCCAACCTTGCCGAGGATTTGCAGAACTTCTTGTTCTTGCATGACCTATCTCTTTTCTTGCAGAATTGCCGCAATTTCTTCCGCGATTTTCTTTGCCGCGTCCGCCGGCGTGCCGATTTCCGCCGGCGGTTTCGTTATCGGACGACCGATAACCAGATAGTCGGCTCCAGCCTTGATTGCTTCCGCCGGAGTCATGATGCGCTTTTGGTCGCCGGCCGCCGCCCATTCGGGACGAACCCCGGGCGTGACTTTCAGCAAACTGCCAAGTTCTTTCTGCTTTCCGAGGAGTTCAAGTTCTTGCGGGGAGCAGATAATTCCGTCGCAACCGGCGATTTTCGCGTCGCGCGTCAGCTGCAAAACCTTGGCTTTGCTCGGTCCGCCGAAGATCAGGTGAGCGTTGTTTTCTTCAAGCGAGGTAAGCACCGTAACGGCGAGAACGAGAGATTGCCCCTTGTTGGTTACGGCGGCCATCATCGCCTCAATACCTGCCGAAGCGTGGACATTGAACATCTTGACGTTCAGTCCGGCAACCGCTCTGGCCGCGCCGCCGACCGTGTTGGGGATATCGTTAAACTTGCCGTCGTAAAAAACCTGACCGCCAAGTGAATGAACGAATTCCACGACTTTGGGAGCTCCAACGGCCGTGAGCAATTCCAGTCCGACTTTGAAGCACCCGACGTGCGGAGCAAGGCTTTTCACGAGGGACTTGGCCTTGTCCAAACTGTCCACATCCAGAGCCACAATAATCCTGTCTTTTGCTTCCATCTTAACCACTCCTCCTTTATATTAGATATTGAGTTTTCAAGGCGCAGATATGGTTACATTTTTTTCTCCTTTCTGGTGCCCGGGGAGGGAGTTGAACCCTCATGGGGTTGCCCCCGCAGGATTTTGAGTCCTGTGCGTCTGCCAATTCCGCCACCCGGGCTCTTCGGCTCATGCCGCTCGCCCAGAGCAAGCCCATGCGCCTCAAAGTGAGTCGCGCCCTTTTTTTACCAAAAATTTGTCTCTTTGTAAATTCCGTGAAATATGATAAATTGTTTTAATGGCTCGCATTATTGCTGTCTGCAACAACAAAGGGGGTGTGGGCAAGACCAATATCAGCGTTAACTTGCCCGTGTTTCTGGCGGCTCAGGGAAAGAAAGTTTTGCTGGTGGATTTTGACCATCAGGCAAACGCAACATTTTCTTTGGGTTTTCATCCAAAAAATATACCGCTTTCCATTTATCATGCTCTCGTCGGCACCGTAAGCCCCACGGCCATTATCCGCAGAACTTCTTTTTTCGGTTATGATCTTATTCCCGCCTCGCAGGACCTTGCCGGCGCGGAAGTGGAACTTGTTCCGTCGCAAGAGCGCGAATTAAAATTGTCCGGGCTTTTGCAGAAGGTCGCCGAGAATTACGATTTTATATTCATTGATTCTCCCCCGAGTTTGGGCCTATTGACAATAAACGCGCTGGCCGCGGCGCAGGAAGTGCTTATCCCCGTGCAGTGCGAATATCTTGCGCTTGAGGGATTGGAGCAGTTGCTGGCAACGATGGAGCTGATCAGAAAAAATCTGGGACATGAGCTAAAAATTACCGGAGCCGTGCTTACGATGTATAATCGGCATAATAAAATCTCGCATGATGTCGCCGACAAGTTGCGCAGAGATTTCCCGGGTTATGTTTTCCGCACAATTATTCCGCGGGCGGTTGTTTTGGCGGAAGCGCCAAGAGCCGGCAAGACAATTATGCACTACGCGCCGGTTTCCGCCGCCTGCAAATCATACCGCAATTTGGCTGAAGAGCTGGTCGGAATATCTGCGATGGAGGGGCCGTTTCCAAAAAAAGAAAGCCAGGAAAGCGGCAATTTAATTGTCCAAGCGTAAAAATAATTACCATATTTTAACATGCCACAGCAATTCGGAGGGCTTGAATCCCTTATTCCGCCGAAATCCGGCCCCAAGAATTTTTCCAAAAACATAGAGCATAGAAAAGAAATAGTGTTTTCCATAAATATTGACCGGATTAAACCCAACCCCTACCAGCCGCGGCGGGAATTTGACGCAGATGAATTGAAAGCGTTGTCAGATTCCATACGCGCGCACGGAGTTTTGCAGCCGCTTTTAGTGAGCCGTATTGAGGGTTCTGAGGCCGGCCAGGAATATCAGCTTATTGCCGGAGAACGGCGGCTCCGCGCGGCGCGAATGGCTAATTTTTCTCATGTTCCTGTTATCATCAGGGAAGAGCCGTCTTCCCAGCAGAAGCTGGAGCTTTCTTTAATTGAGAATGTGCAGAGGGCGGATTTGAATCCCATGGAAAAAGCCGAGGCTTTCAAAAGATTGCAGGAAGAATTCAGCTATTCGCAAAAAGAAATCGGCAGATTGTCGGGGAAAAGCCGCGAGGCCGTGGCGAATTCAATACGTCTTCTTGCCTTGCCGGAAGAAATAAAACAGGCCCTGCGCGATAAAAAAATAAACGAGGGACATGCGAGAGCCATAATGATGGCAAAAGAACTGCCGCAGCAGCAAACGGTTTTTGCGAAAGTGCTGCAAGATGGGCTAAATGTAAGAGAGGCCGAAGGTTTGGTACAAAAGATGGCGGTCTGGAAACCGCAGAAAAAAACGGTTCAGATTTTGGCGGAATTTAGGCCGCTTGAAGAAAAAATAAAAAATGTCCTCGGTATCCAAACATTGAAATTAAAAATGGAAGCCGGCCGCCCGAAACTCGTTATTATGTTCAGTTCCAAAAAAGAGATAGAGAACTTGCTTAAAAAGCTGAATTTGTAATAATCATTTAGACTTTTGAAACCCTGACTATTTCTTTTATCTGTTTTAACTGATTGAATAACGCTTCCAGTTCTTCAAGGCCGGATATTTCCACTTTTACTAAAATCGCGTGAGTAAATGATGTCTGCGCCCGCGTTTGACAGCTTCGTATATTGATGCGCATCGCGCTTATGGTTGATGTAATGTCGCGCAAAAGTCCGACACGATCTTCCGTCAACACCTCCAGAGTCACTTCGTAGGGTCCCTTCGCCGCGTTTTTTATCCATGCGGCCTCCACAATTTTTTGTGGCCATTTTTTTTGGGACTCAATTAAATTGTTGCAGTCGCCGCGGTGTATAGAGGCGCCGCGGTCTCGAGTGATATAGCCTAAAATCTTGTCTCCAGGCACCGGCATGCAGCACTTGGCTATGCTGAGTGCGATACCGGTTGCGCCGGCCAACGCTATGTCGGATTCCCCCCCCGTTTTTTTTGGGATAGCCAAACGAATCTTTTGCGGAGCCGGCACAAGCAATTCCGTTTCGCCAAACAAAGTTTTAATTACGTCTCGCGGAGAGATTTCTCCCTCTCCCGCGGCTATAATTAAGCTTTCCATATTCTTATAAGGGAATGCCGCCAAAAGCGCATTCTTTTTATCTTTGGACATATTCGCCAGCGTTGTTCCGCGGAAAAGCCGCAATTCTTTGTTCAATAACTCAATGCCGCGGCAAAAATTCTCTGGGCGGGATTCTTGCTTAAGAAACTCGCGGATTTTGGCCTTCGCCTCGTTCGTTTTTACGAATTCAAGCCAGTCCCGCGACGGCTTTTTGTTTTTGTCGATGATTATCTCTATTACATCGCCGTTTGCCAGATTAAAGCCCAGAGGAACGAGTTTGCCGTTTACTTTGGCGCCGGAGCATTTGGCGCCGATATCGCTGTGCACGGCGTAGGCAAAGTCCACGGGCGTAGCTCCCTCGGGCAAATCAATAACATCTCCCTTCGGAGTGAAAACGAAAATCCGGTTTTTGAAAAAATCAATCTTCAGGCTTTCAAGAAATTCTTTTGATCCGGGTTGGGATTTTTGCCATTCGTATAGTTGCTGAACCCAGGCGAATTTTCTCAGGCGCGGCGCGTTTTCCGTCTGCACCCCTTCTTTGTAGGCCCAATGGGAAGCGATACCGTATTCTGCTTCATAATGCATCTCCCGGGTTTTTATCTGAATTTCGGTGATTTTTCCCCGCAGGCAAAAACACGTTGTGTGCAGAGAACGGTAATGATTGGGTTTCGGGAAAGCGATATAATCTTTTATGTGGCCGGGCAAGGGCATAAAGTATTGATGCATAACGCCGAGAGCCCGATAGCAGTCTTCGGTTGTGCCGACTATAACGCGCATGGCAACAAGGTCGTATATGCCTCCCAGGTTCATTTCGTGCCGAAGCAGTTTTTGATAAAAACTCCAATAGTGTTTGGCTCGTGAGTGAATATCAAGGATGTTTATTTTTTCCTTTGTCAGCAATTCCCGCAGTGCCGGTTTTACCTCTTCCAAATATCTTTCTCTTTCCCCGTATTTCACGGCCAAGTGTTCCTGGAGCCACGCGGATTCCTTCGGATAAAGACAGGGAAAAGCGAGGTCTTCCAGCCGGCCTTTTATTTCTCCCATTCCGAGGCGGTTGGCTATAGGAGCGAAGATTTCCAGAGTTTCCAGCGCTATTCTTTTCTGGCGCTGTGGAGGAAGCGCGCCCAGGGTCTGCATATTGTGCAGACGGTCGGCAAGTTTAATCATCACCACCCTGATATCCTGAGCCATGGCAAAAAACATCTTGCGCAAATTTTCTATCTCTAGATCAACCGGCGCCCTTTTTCTTGTTTCCATCGGACGAATGAGGACGTCTTCTTTTGGAATGCGCAGTTTACCAAGCTTACTGACGCCGTTTACCAAGAATGCGATTTCTTTGCCGAATTCTTTTTCAATATCGTTTAACGTGCGGGAGGTGTCGTCAACCACGTCATGCAGGAGTCCGGCCGCAACCGTTTGAGGGTCCAGCTTCCAGTCCGCCAAAAATTTCGCCACAGCGGCGGGGTGGGTGATATAGGTTTCTCCCGAAAGTCGTTTTTGCCCTTCGTGAGCTTTGTTGGTAAACTCAAAAGCTTTTTCAACCAATCCGGAATCGGAGCCAAGGTATGTTATTTGTCGCAGAGAGAGGTTTGACATAATCCGAATTACGGCTTATTGTATAATATTGCGCTGTTTTACACAATAACGCATATTAAAAAGGAAAGGTCGCCGGAAAAAAAGAAAGGAGGTGCTATTAATATGCCATATATCCCGCAACAACATCGGCCAAAACTTGATCCCAAAATAGAGGAGCTGGCAAAGGCCATTAAAGAAGTATCCAAAGAGCTTGGAGACGAGAAAACCGACTTCGCCGGAGTGCTTAACTATTGCTGTACTCGTTTGGCGCTGGAGGTTATTCCGGAGCGGCGCTACAAATTTATGGCTCTAGTGCATGGAGCTTTTGGCACGATGGCCGAAGAGTTCTACCGCAGATATGTCGCGCCCTATGAAAACGAGCAGATAGAAAAGAACGGAGACGTATATTAATAAGAAGCAAATGTCCCGCCGCGGCGGGACATTTTTATTTCATACATACCTTATTTGAACATTTGGATTTTCCTCCTTTTGTTTCTACCATGACTGATCTGCATCTGGGGCAGGTTTTGACGGTTCCGGCCTTGCGGCCGGCTACTGGTTTGTCCCATAAAGCGAAATCGCATTTCGGGAAACGGCTGCATCCGTAAAATATTTTTTTAGTTTTCGTGCGTTTTTCCAGTATTTCTCCCTCGCCGCATTTGGGACATTTGATTCCAAGACCCGTATTTTGCAGAGGTTCCGTGTGGCGGCATTTTGGAAAAGCGGAGCAGGCATAGAACCTTCCATATCTTCCCAGGCGAATAACCAGGGGAGATCCGCATTCGGGGCAAACTTTATCCGTCGCCGTTTCCCCGATATCCTGCTTGGAAACTTCGCGGTATTTTTCTTCAAGCAGTTTCGCGAACGGGTCATAAAATTCTTTCATTACCGGCACCCATTGTTTTTCTCCTTGAGCTACTTCATCCAGTTCTTCTTCCATCTGCGCCGTAAATTTTATATCAACAATGGCGGGAAAGTGCTCCACCAAAAGATCGTTGACCGCGATTCCTATTTCCGTCGGCCTGAATTTTTTTTGCTCGTTTTTTTCAATATAGTTTCTTTCCTGAACGGTGGAGATAATGGGCGCGTAAGTTGACGGGCGGCCAATGCCGTTTTCCTCCAACGTTTTAATCAGCGAGGCTTCGGTGTAACGGGCGGGCGGCTGGGTAAAGTGCTGATTTGGTGTTAATTTTAACAATTCCAGGATTTCGTTTACGTCCATTCGCGGCAATTCATTTTCTTCAAGTTTCATCGGATAAACCCGCAAGAACCCGTCAAATTTTATGGTTTGCCCCGAAGCCCGAAAAAGATAATTCTTTGCCGCGATATCAACACTTACGGTATCAAGAGCCGCTTGACGCATTTGGCATGCGATAAACCTGCGCCAGACAAGGTCGTATAGGCGGAGCTGGTTATCGTCCAGCTCCGTTTCATTTTTTATGTTTTCGGGAGTTTTTTCCGGATAGGTCGGCCGTATAGCCTCATGGGCTTCTTGGGCGCCCTTTGTTTTGGTTTTGTATTTTCTTGGAAATCCGGCCCAGTAGTTTTTTCCGTAGCTTGTTTCTATGAGTTTTTTCGCGCCCCAAAGCGCCTGTTCTGACAAATTAAGAGAGTCGGTGCGATGATAGGTGATAAGCCCCCGCTCATATAAGTTTTGGCCGAGCCGCATAGTCATTTTCGCCGGAAAACGAAGTTTTTGAAATGCCTCCTGCTGGAGGGTGGAAGTAGTAAACGGCGGCAGGGGATTGCGCTTCACTTCTTGTTTTTCCACGCTCGTTACATTGTATTCTGCCCCATGCAAATCTTTAACGATCTCATCCGCCGCACCTTTGTCTTTAAGGTCAAATTTGTTCAATGGTTTCCCGTCTTTTTTCACAAGGAGAGCAATGAACTTACCTTTTACGCCCGTTTCGCGAGAGTGAAGCAGCGCCTCAATTGTCCAATATTCTTGCGCCACAAATTTTTCTATTTCCCTTTCTCGGTCCACCACCAATCTTACGGTAACCGACTGCACCCTTCCGGCTGACAGCCCGCGGGAAATTTTTTTCCATAAAAACGGAGACAATTTATAACCCACGATTCTGTCCAAAATACGCCTTGCCTGCTGGGCGTCAACCAAATTCATATCAATATCCCGCGGATTTTTAAGCGCTTCCTCTATGGCCTGCTTTGTGATTTCGTGGAAGGCGATTCGCTGCGTGTTTTTGAGGTTTAGCGCTTCTTTTAGGTGAAAAGAAATTGCCTCTCCTTCGCGGTCTTCATCGGTGGCCAGAATCGTTAGGTCGGCTTTCTTCGCCGCTTCTTTTAGGGCGGTAATTGTTTTTCTAGCTTTCGTGGGAATTACATATCTCGGCTTGAAATCATTTTCTGTGTCCACTCCCAGTTCGCTCGCCGGCAGATCGCGAATGTGCCCAAAAGAAGAAAGGACCTTATATCTAGTCCCCAAAAATCCCTGCAGCGTTTTTGCTTTTGTCGGGCTTTCAACGATGATTAGTTTCATACAAAGTCAATTTTCATAATGTATCATCTTACCCCCGTTTTTACAAATTTACACAATAAAAAGGGCCTCTCGGATAGGGGCGAGAGGCCCTTGCTTTTTGGTTTTATATCAAGAATCAAACTTCCGGGCGACCAGAACGCGCACGTCGCCGCTGTCGTTCCACCTCGGATGGCAGCGGCCGACGTAGAACCCGTCGTTGTAGAACCGGACGTACCGGACGTAGACGCGACAGCCGTCCGAGTCGAGAAAATGACCCCAGTGCCAGAAGTTGTCTGGCACTCGCTTGCCTTGCAGAAGAAAGAGGGCAAAAGCGATGTTGGTTACTGTAATCTCGTGGGCGCGTTCGTAGGGTCCAAGCTGTGCTATTTTTGTATCCTGGTCAGCCCAGTTGGTTAGCCCGAAGCGTCCTTGCAAAGAGATGAGGTACCACCCTGGCTGTCCTGGTTGCTCGGCCCAGGAGTCCTCTTTGGGCTTCTGGTCCCAAGTTGTGGGATAGAAGTCGTTGGGACCTGTGCCGAATATTCGGCGCAGTTCCCGCAGGGACAGCTCGTAAGAGTAGGCGAGCAATGGCCCGTTGTCTTTTCCAAACTCCCGTTCATCCAGCGCTTTGTGCTCCCGCAGAGATTGTTCGGTGTACCTTATTGGAGCTGAAGCCGGAGGCACAAGCAGAGGCAGATTCGCCTTGGCCCTGTACGGGTTGATGGCTTCTGCTACTTGCCTTGGGTTAAGCACGTTTTCGGTTCCAAGCACTTTTCTTGCGGTGCGCAGGGAAACCGGGTGAGCTTCGAACGGGTTGCGGTGTTCTATAAAGGTGTTAAGATTGTCCAAAGTGAGCGAGCCCCTTATGAGCTGGTGCCGAATTTCCGGTACTTTCTTTTCCTCAAAATCCCAAAGGATATTGAGGAGTTCTTCCGGGCTGGCGTCAGATCCAGCCCCACGACGAATGTTTTCCATCGCCGTATCCTTCCT
>Ga0155793_142_pt1 | contig 10049 bp, 13 predicted proteins | sample RifCSPlowO2_01_FD_107447 | JGI IMG/M metagenome (GOLD analysis project Ga0155793, IMG submission 107447) | Candidatus Wildermuthbacteria bacterium RIFCSPLOWO2_01_FULL_48_35 | reverse complement strand
AAAGGGTTCCCGGTATTCATCGTGGAGAACGGTAAGCCAAAACGGCTCTAGATATTTTAGGGCATAAAACTTCCCGCCGGGGTATCTAAATGGTGTTATGACCCGATTATTCATTGGAGGGTTATTTGATGTCGCGCCTTCTTATCATTTTTCCACATTTCTGGATCTTATTGAAGGGTCTTAAGTAGATTCTTCTTTTACTGCATTAGCGTGATTGCCCGATTCGTGACGACTATCTTATCCTTCAGATGCGACAGCAGTTCGCGTTTCTCGAACACGCTGCCGTGCTTAAGCACGTACTTGGCGTAGTTGCGCATATCCACGTCTGCCGTCTGTGCCTTTTTTCTTTCCGCGCCGATCACGCCCTGGAACTTGCGGTATCGTTTCACTTCTTCCTCCAGCTGTTTGTGCAGCCCCAGCTCGTCCAAGCTCATGCGATCCACCATATCAAGAAGCTGCAAGATAAGGTCTTCTTCGCGGAGGTATCCGTTCTTGCAGTGGAGGTTTTTGCTCCGGGTGCATCCGTAGTAGACGTATTTGGTCGTCGTTCCGTCCGCGAGCTTTTTGAACTTTTCATCTGCCGTTATTCCAGATCCGCACCTTCCGCATTTCATCAGCTTAGTGAAGGCGAATTCTTTACTTTCGTACTTGAACTCATGTTCTCTGAAGAGCTGCTTCCTGGCCGCTTCATACAGCTCTTTAGTAATTATGGGCGTATGTACGCCCCTGTACCAGTTGCCGCTTTTTGCGGGATACTGGAACTCTCCGTAGTAGAACGTGTGGTCCAATATCATGTAGATATTCGATAGCCATAAGGGGTTTCCGTTCACGGATGTAAATCCTATCTCCCGTAGCCATTTGAATACCTTTCTTCCGCTCAATCCCTCGTACGCCACCTTCTCGAACATCTTCTTAATGATCGGAGCCCGATCGGGGTCCAGTACTACATAGCCCTTTCGGTCGGTACGTTTCTCAATTAGGTATCCGGTAGGAGCCGGTGCTGGCCATAATCCCATCTCGCATTTTGCTCTCAGACCGCGTTTTACGTTCACGCCTTTCTGGTCGTTTTCCAGCTTCCCTTGCGCGCCCAGTATCATAAGAAGGAACTTCTCGTTTGGAGAGTTGGTGAATTTCTGCCCATAGGTTCGTATTTCGGTCAACAGCTGCTGGTCCATAAGGTCCACGAGCGACCCTAGGTCGCCAGCATTCCGACTCAAACGGTCCGGCGCCCACGTCAAGATACCGTTGAATTTGCCCAAGCGGATATCTGAAAGAATACTATTGAACACCGGTCGCTGTCCGGTCGCCTTCGCCGAATGGCTCTCCCGTCGTATCTCGGCAACCTGGAGGGTCTCTCGTTCTGCTAGCTGTAGCATCTCGTTTACCTGGGAATCAATGGAGAGTATCTGCCGCTCCTCGGATTCCGTTGATTTCCTTGCGTAGAGGATGTACTTCACCGGTGGCGCTTGCGCCTGCGGAGCATTCTTTGTTTTCCCTAAAACTTGTTGCGTCATAAAATTGCCCTTATTGGTTTCCTCGACCTTTCCTAAGTACAAGGGATGACGCAACCCTTTTAGGTAGTCCAGACCCCGTCGGCCTTGGGAGGGCCTTCGCAAACTCCTCTTTTTAAGCTAAGGGGTGGAGAGGAAAGGTCGATTCTGGTATAATGCATTAACAACTAAATATGCCTAAACCGTGCATCCGCGCGGCATGGCGCAAAACCGGTAAAGGATAGAGAACCCATCATGGGAATACCTTTACCGGTCCTGTCGGGAAACCGGCAGTGGGTAGCTCAGCTACCGCCCGTGGTGGGCTTTGTGTTTTTCGCTAAATACCATGACCAATAAAAAGCATCAAAATGCAGGCGGCCAGGCAATGCTTTCCGGAGATTTCGGAGAAAGTTTTATTGCCCATCTTCTTGCTAAAAAAGGCGTTTACGTCGTACGAGCCAGCACCGTCGGATTTGACTTGTTCGCCATCGATTCAAAGGGTGGGCTTCTGCCCAAGAACAAAATGATCGGCATCTCCGTTAAAGCAAGGATCGCTCAATCGCACCGTGCGTTCGCTCCGACCATTCCGATGGGTTCTGAGAAGATAAAATCTGCGATGAAGACATGGCGCGTCGGCGCCTATATGGGCGTAGTTATTGGAAGCGAGGGGAAGATGGATGCGTTTCTCGTTCCGTTCCGATCTCTCGGGAAGCTTCGAGGAAAAGCGAAGAGAGCAGACGTATTGGCGGCGTCCGAACTGTACGCGAACAAAAGCGATATCGTGATAAAACTCTTCTGACATATGCAAAAAATACAATGTCCAAATTGCCAGTCATACAAAACGCTAGATATTAGAAAGACCTACGGATGGGGAGGAGTAGTATTTGCAATTCTTTCCATTCCCTGGATTTTTATCCTCATAGGCATTCCCTTCCTTCTTGGTGGCATCGCAGTAGCGGTGTACGGCTTTACGAAACCGAAAGGGTTCTACAAATGCCGAAACTGTCACAACGAATGGATGGAATCAGGAGAAAAACGACATTAAACGCGTTGCGCAAAAACCGTCGTTCACGGAGTTTTTGCTTTAGAGCGATCGTATCTGCGCCTCCGATTCGTTAATATACTCACGCAGCTTCAGGATTAGCATTGTGAAAGCGTCGACTAGGTCGTCATATTTCTCAGAGCCAAAGCCCAAGAGTTGTTGGATAAGCTGTTCGGCGCCCCTTCGCGGAAAAAGCACCTGTCCTTTTTCTAAAAGCGGAGTTATGAGGCGGAGCCTGGCCGTTTTGTCTTGTCCTTGCGGAGATATTCCTTCCGCCGGAAAGTTTTCCTGGCGGAGCTGCTGGATGATGGATTTCTGATACGCGACATCCTCTATATAGATGGGGGTCGGCATTCCGTCTCCGAGCGATCGGGATATGGTTTTTATCTTTTCCAGAGTCTCTGGGAAAGTCATCCGTTTATTGACGGGATGGGGGAGGATGTATATTTTCACGTCTTTTCTGTACTTGAATATTTTGGCGGAAACTATGGCCGTGTAGTGAGCCGTTTCCTTGGTAGAAATGGCGAGATCCGCCGCGGTAAACACGCCTCTATACATGTTCGTATACGTTTGCTCGTCTTTCGGAGGGATTTCCGGCAAAGAATCGTAGTATTGTATCCATTCCGGAAAAACGATCTGGTCTTCTTTCGGGACCGCTTTAAGCATGTATTCAAGTTGCCACGTTATTTCGTTTCCGATGCCGCGCCTGAATCGCTCTATCAATTCAAGGGAGGGGAATTTGCCGGGCCATGCTATCTTTCCGTCTTCGTCCATTATAGGGACCTTCATGAATACTCCATCCATCGTTCCTTCGCGCATCGCTTTTATGATGCGCATAAGAGATGAATCTTCGTGCAGGAAGTTTCCGAGAAGCACCACTTTCGTGTCGATATCTCCGATCGGAATAAGCTCTCCGGTAAGCCATTCGAAGGTTTTATCCCGCCCCTCTCTTGTCTTTACGGATCCGTAATCCTCGATATCGTCCGCGATTATGTAATCGGGGCGATGAGGCCCTTCGCGGATTCCTCGGATGCCTTCTTCAACGGATACGAATGAAATCCTGGCGTTATACCGCGGGAGAACCCTGACCGGAACGCTCCAGCGCCCCTGTTCTTCTTCGAAGGGGCCGAGATATTTACGCAAGAGATCGTTTCCCTCTATTTCCCTGGCAATATTGGCAGAATGGTCGGATGCCCGCTGCTGGGTACTGGTTGCTATAACTATGTGTTTCTTTTTCGGACTGCCGGTTACCACCCATAAAGGAAGCGCAGTGCTGTAGATCGTGGACTTTGCGGATCCGCGGAAGGCCACGAGGACGATTCGTTTCAAGGAATCGTTTTGTGCGCAACGGAACATGTCTTTATGGAACGGGGCAATCGGATATTCTACGTAAGATCTGAAGAAGATATAGAAGAAGTGTATAAAGCTTCTTCTGGCCAGCGCGGTCATGAGCTTCGGATCCGTCAAGATGCGTTTAAGAAGTTCGGGCGGAATCTCCTCCGGAAGGTGGTTGGAATTCATCATTGTCGCCGTCAATGCCCGCGAGCCGAAGCGCTTCCTTGATAAGCATTTCCTGCTCTTCGGTTAACGGTTCATCTACGCTTAATTTTGCCGATACATCGACCTTGTTCCCGTATTTGGGATGATGATGGCGCAGCCAGAGCTGCAGGGCCTGGAAGTTCTTATCACGGATCATTGTAATCAGTTGGGATTCACTCATATCGGTGATGAACGCCTCGCCCTCTGCGGTGGCTGTGCCGACGTCTTTGGCGAATGCCGAATCTTCTTTCATCCAGCGGTAGTAGGTTGCTCGGCTGACGCCTGCCTTCGCGCAGGCAACCTGCACGATCGGCATTTCCTTCAGGTGTTTGATGATCGACTCTTTGAATTTATTACCCCTCATACTTTTTAGCCTTTCGGCCGGTTAGTTTTTCCCAGCGCTTTTTAATAACCTCACAGTATACCGGTGACTTTTCCATAACATAGCAACGCCGCTTCATCTTCTCCGCAGCAATCATTGTGCTACCCGATCCGCCGAAGGGTTCTACTATTAGATCTCCTCGCTCCGTAAGTACCTTGATGTAGGGGATGAGTATTTCTACCGGTTTGGTGCCGAAGATGATTCCCTGGCCAGATGATTTCTCATCCGCCGCCTTGAATTCAACAAAATCAGTCGGGCAGATCCGCTTTCCCTTTTCGTATCCTTCCCAATGCGGTTTGCCAGATGTTGCGAATAGCGCATTTTCATATTCGGTCTGAAACAGATCTTCCTCCGGTTCGGCGTTCAGCGTTACGTTTCCGCCGGTGCCGAGCAGGGCGATATCATGCTTGTTGAAGAACTTGTATTTTGCGGCGAATCCTTGGACACGATTAGGCAAATGCCAAACGATTGTGTTCCGGTATTTCCAATGCTTTTCTAACTCGTCCCATATCGTTCGCAGGTTTTTTGGATTCTCAAAGACAATGATTGAGAAATCTGGGTTCTGTACTTTCGCGACATTCGCCATCCAAAGTTCGGTAAAATTATCCGGCAGAGACTCGGTTTCAAGGTATCTCCGGTCGCGTTTCAATCCGAATCCTTCGGTCGCTTTGCCGCGCCGCTTTTTACCATGTAGATAATCGAGGATATACGGAGGATCCGTAAAACAGAAATCTGCCTTCTCTCCATCCATAAGTCTCAGCATATTGGCTTCGACTGTCGAGTCGCCACACATAAGACGGTGATCGCCCAGGCGGTATACATCTCCTTTGCGGATTCGAATTTTCTTGATGTCGAGTTTCGCGAGTTCTTTGGCGAGATCAAAAACTTCCGGGTTTTCATCTATCCCGAAAATATCATCCATTTCTTCGCTGGAGAAGCCGATGGTGCCGAGAAAGCCTTCGTCGAAGTTTGCAAGAAGGTTCCAGTCGAATTCTCCAATGTTCTTGTTGAGGCGAATGTTTAATTCTTTTTCCCTCTCTATATCCGGAATGTTGATATACACGATAGGGACTTCCTTCATTCTCAGCTCTTTGATGACCGACAATCTAAAATGGCCTCCGATAACGATGCCTTTGCGGTTCGGGGCGGAATTTACGAGCAGGGGGTCCACGATGCCGTATTTCGCGATGCTTTGCTTCAGTTGGTCTGCCGCCTCCTTGCTCCATTTTCGGGGATTGTACTCCGCCGGGCGGAGCTCATCGACCCGAACGTAAACGATATTTAGTTTTCCACCAGTTATTTTCTTAGATTTCGTCATATAGATGTTATTTATTAGTTATTTTTCGACCTTTGCGAGCTTTTTCGACAAAAAAACCCGAGATAAATTCAAAAACCCCAATTTAATAGGTTTCCGAACTTATCTCGGGCTCCCCCTGCACGGCCCCATTTTATAAGGATTCCGTTTTAGGGTTACCGAGCGGCGTTCAAGCCGCGTGGCAACCTTGACGCCTCGGTCCCGCGAAGACCTAATACGTCACCCTCCCCGACGATCTCGAGTACGCCAGTGGGCTTTTTGCCTGCAAATTATAATGTACTTCGAGACATTTTTATTTTACCAAATACCGTCTTTACCGCAAGTCCTTGGCAATCGTTGGCAATCGGTTGAAAAGGAAGACATATCCCGGCCTTTTTCCAAACCCTTTTTTCCAACGCGAAAAGTTATCCACAGGGCAGATAAAGTTTTCGTCACCAAGCGTCTTTGTTTCCGTTCAACTTTACTTTAAAGTGATGCCGTTATAAACTTATTACGAAAATGCAGAGCACGAGCAGATGAGTTTTTCCATCCGCCCCTTAGCTGCAAGAGCGCGAGTGGGCGGTTGAAAGGACCTAGATTATATTTCTGGTCTTGTGCATGGTAACTTTTCTTAATTGCTTATTGAGAAGAGTAAGCATTTAAGTGGGAATAAAGAACCGTTTAGTGGCGGTCTGAAAACAGGCTCTAGACCTCGTCCACTACTCCCGCTAGATTGAGCGTTCGTTCGAGAGACCGAGCGCTCTTTATTTACAATAGAACCTTGTAATAATTTCTATTGCAAAAATAACTTGAGTATGCTATAATACATTTATAATGAAAAAAAATATCCGAGGGTGGGATTCCCTTCATTCTAGCCAACAGAAGCTATATGATATTTTACTCCGTGGAGACGGAGATTTAACGTTGGATAACATGAGAGAAGAGCTCAACGTCAATTCCATCAACACGGTAGTTCATCACCTCAAACAATTAGAGAAAAAGGGTTATATCCGCAAACATGGTGATCGCGGCCATATCGAAGTTCTTCCTGCGCCCGTCCGAGATATTGTTTATCTTAATCTCTATGGAATGGTTCGTTGTGGCAAGAATGGTTTTTTCAATGAGGATAATGTGATAAACCGGGTTCCCTTTCCGGTGAAGCAGCTCCGGGTGAACCCCGACTCTTTTCTTGTTGAAGCTCGAGGTGATTCCATGGAGCCTATGATTTGTGATAAGGATTTGGTGCTCGTAGATAAGATGCCCGTAGATAGCGGGGATGTAGCCGTTGTCGTCTACGAAAGCGGAGCGATATTGAAAAAGGTTTACAAGGAAAGGGGTCGTATTATTCTTCAGTCCCTTAATTCCAAATACGAACCTATGGTGGCTGCTCCAAGCCAAGTTAATCCGATAGGTATCGTACGGGGCGTAGTTCGCAGCTTTCGGGCTGCAGATTTGAGTTTCAAGAAAAATCGCCCATAACTGGGCGATTTTTCTGGGCGTTCAAATCGGAGAAGGGGTTTCCTTTCCGATACGACCCCGAGTCGACTTCTTCGAGAAAGCGGTGTATTAGGCTTACTCTTCTTTTATCCTATCACAGCTGACGTCCAGAGGCAATAAGTAAATAACACTATGTCTAAAGAGTCTAAAACGACTCTTCGTGGTCGGGATGCTCGTACTGGTGAGTTCACTACGGTGGAAAGGGCTAGACGGCATCCTGATACTCACGTCGTAGAACGGGTGCCAAAACCTGGTCGCGGCGACACGAAGAGATAGCCTTTAGGGCTATATTGCTGGGATTTGTGGGGTTGTTTTCGGAAAGGAAAACAATTCCACGATCCCAGACGACTTTTACCCATAGAGAATGAGGTGTTAAATCTTAATTGGCAGAGATGCGTTGGCAATGTGTGGGGTCCTTTTTTGACCGTTGATTTGACTCATGCTCATTTTGATAGCATGGAAGGAATCTATATCATTTGGCAAGGCAATGGTTCCATTATTCGAGTTGGCCAAGGTTTCATCAGAGATCGGATAGCACGGCATCGCACAAACCGCACCATTACGGCTTATAACAATCTGTATGTGACGTGGACTCCTGTATTTGCGAAATATCGTGATGGTATCGAGCACTACCTGGCAGAGGTTTTGAAACCGAAAGTTGGAGATGCGTTTCCTGATGCAACCCCGATTGCAGTCAATCTTCCCTGGTCCTTAAAATAGTTTTAGGGGCTGATTTTGGAGATGGATTTGTGTATGATAAAGCGCTCAGCCTCTCGGCCGAGCGCTTAAAGTTGCTCTATTTTGCAGCTTATTTAGAACCTGGAAAAAATTACGAAATATTGCTACGATAGCAACGAGAGGATCTCGTTGAGCCGTTGTAACGATACGCCAATGAGACACCCCAATATAGTGTCTTATTTGTCTCATTTCCCGAATAAATGACCCGACCAGGATGGGTCAATGAGACACGAGTTTCGGCCCCGAAATCCCCTTGAAAAACTCCCTCTTGGTGGTTCTAGACCAGAGTGGCCAGCTATCCTTCGCCAAGGCTACGGAATAGCATGCCAGTATGTTTTATTGTTATATTTTATTAAGTTCAAAATCTCATATATTTTATTTTGGTTCTGCAAAAGATTTAAAGAAAAGAATGGAGTTGCACAATCATGGTGAGGTGAAGTCTACGAAATCGCATATTCCCTGGAACCTAATATGGTACGGAGCCTTTTTAACCGAGAAAGAAGCAAGAGATTTTGAACTATATTTAAAAACAGGTTCCGGTAAATCGTTTGCCTATAAAAGATTTATTTCCGTAGCCCTGGAGAAGGATTTCGCGGAGGGACGTAAGGGTAGTCCGAAACGCAAGTGAAGGATACCAAGCCCGGCAGCCATCATATGCTAAGTCAGGTGACTGAGATACATAATCTTAACTTATTAGGAGTTATATTATATAATTTTTAACCCGCAGAAGTTAAACTTCTGCGGGGTAACTTCTGCGGGTTAAGTATGAAAAACGCACCATTAATAGCCATTTTAATAATTATCGTGATTGCTGGAGGTTTTGTTGTGCTCAAGAATTTTAAGACGGCGGGCGACGGGCATACAAAGCCATCAAATTACGAAATTCAGGGCATGAAAATAGCAATATTAAAGGAAGGTTCGGGTAATGCGGCGGAAAACGGCGACAGGGTTGCCGTGCATTACACCGGAATTTTGACGGACGGCACAAAATTTGATTCAAGCGTGGACAGGGGCCAGCCATTTTCCTTTGTATTGGGCGCGGGGCAAGTCATACGGGGGTGGGATCTCGGAGTGAAGTATATGAAAGTCGGCGAAAAAAGACGGCTGACAATTCCTCCGGAGCTTGCGTATGGAAGCGCCGGGACTCCCGGCGGGCCGATTCCGCCAAACGCAACATTGATTTTTGAAGTTGAACTTTTGAAGATAGATAAGCCCTAAAGACCATTGCCCGCCGCATTAGACGCCCCTTGCATTATTTAAGCAATTAGTGTAGAATTAAATCACTTGAGAGTTGGATCGCAAATAGACGTATTTATTATCGCAGGTTGATAGTCAATATTATTATTTGCAGCTCACGGATTAGGAGTTGCTTTTTATTGAAGATGACAAAGAAACAGCAGTTTTTAGAGGCACACAATAAATTGTCCCCGGTGGGCATGCAGGCTACAACGTCTTTGCTTTCGCGTTTTAGAATAGAAAAAACCGCGCTCTTCAAAGACGAAGAGTGGTCCATAGAAAAACTTCGGAGGCCCTTTATTTTATGGCTTACTTCTTTAACGGTCGAGGAAAAGAAGGGCATCGAAAGCGAATCGCAGCTTTCCAAAAAAACGCAGAGATAAAAAAAGAGGTCGGCATATCGTATTAATAAATTAACAAAAATAAATATGGCTAAAAAACTATTTGTCGGCGGATTGTCCTATACAACCACCGAAGAGACCCTGAAGGAGGCTTTTTCGCGGGCCGGAACAGTTGAATCGGCGACCGTGATTACCGATAAAATGTCCGGGCGCTCAAAAGGATTCGGTTTTGTTGAGATGTCTTCCGAGGCGGAAGCCCAAAAAGCAATTGAAATGCTTAACGGCAAAGAAATTGACGGAAAAAACGTCACGGTCAACGAAGCCAAGCCAATGGAAAGTCGTCCTCCGCGAAGGGAAGGATTTGACAGGGGCAATCGGGGATTCGGCGGAGATCGGAGAGAGCGCTGGTAAGAAGTCTGAAAAAATCCCCGAAAGGGGATTTTTTCGCCATAGGATATAATACGAATAAGATGCAAAAACAGATACAGGA
>Ga0155793_117_pt1 | contig 16622 bp, 11 predicted proteins | sample RifCSPlowO2_01_FD_107447 | JGI IMG/M metagenome (GOLD analysis project Ga0155793, IMG submission 107447) | Candidatus Wildermuthbacteria bacterium RIFCSPLOWO2_01_FULL_48_35 | reverse complement strand
CCCGAGTTTTTCACTTCCGCCCCGAAAGACATCAAATTGCTTTCCGCGGGACTGGCTGGAGAATAAGTAAGATTTTGAACAACGAGGTTAGGCTGGGCCGCGCTAGCCGTCGTAAACGACCACACCGCGGAATCTTTATCCATGGAGCCGTTACGCGCCCTTATTTTCCAGTAATATTTTGTGTTTTGGGAAAGACCCGTTATGCCAAAAGTGGTACTAGTGCCCCATCCCTTGAAGGTTGTGGGATTAGAACTGGTGTCAAGATAAACCTCGTAGTGATTATTATTGCTTGGGCATCCGGTGCCCCAGCTGGAAGGAGGATTCCAGCTTAAGGTTGGGCTGGTGGAAACGCCGGTCGCGCCGTTGGCCGGAGAAGAAAGGGTCGAAGCCGTGGGAGAGGTCGGGGTGCAGGCGGCGGCAACGGTATATTGAACCCACTGTTGATTATTGCCCTCGTCGGATTCGTTATTAACGTCGCAATCGGAATCGGCGAATGCGCTGGACCAATATGTTCCCGCGGTTGACGGAGCCGTAAACGAGAGCTGGAAATTGCCGGTTTTTTCGCCGGGCGCCAAGGGTCCCTTGTTTGCCGACGATTGACCATTGGGCAAATCGCAGGGCAAGATGGTGGGTTGATCGCGATAAAGGTCTACCCAAAAACCCACGTTCGTGTCGGAATTGCCGCCATTTTTAACATCAAGTGTAGCGGTTACGGTCTGCCCTGGAGTCGGGTTGGTCGAAGAAAGAGTGAAATCAAAGAACCACAGGTCGGATGCCGCAAACGCGTTACCGGCGGCAAAAACAAGAAAAAGGGCGGCAATAACCAGTAAAAATTTTGGGGTTGGAAAAAACATATTTTGTTTTACTTCAATAAAACCGCTTTTGGATTGTCTATTTTTTCTATTTTGCTTAAATCCTGATTCTCGCCTGCGATAATATATATGTTGTCGCCTGCGTGGAAATCGGAAAGTTGAAGCGGCGCGCTGATGGACAGATTGAACGGCGGAGCAAACGGCGAATAACCGGCCGGGACGCTCGTAGTAAGCCGCTGCCAATCGGTAAATGTCGCCAACGTTGTTTCGGAGGATACGTTAATTCGCCACTCCTTTTCCCGTGACTGCAGAGCGCCTTGCACGATCATTTGTTTTTGGGCGGCGTTAATTTCTTTCACGACAGCGTCAACCGATGCAAGTTGTTCGGGTATTGCTTCCGATGTTTCTTTTTTTTGCGGCTCTTGCGAACCGCGAAAAAGCTGAAAAGATGAATTTTGCCAAAACAAAACTGCGGCCGCGGCCAGAAGAAGCAAGGCCAGCCCAAAAATCCATTTAAGCGGCGGACCGGAAAAGATATCTCGCATTTGTTTATTATATCACAATCTACGACTGGCCCTATATAACAAGTTCTCCACAGCCCCTCAAAAGATAAAGCCCTCCACGCCCCGTTAGAAGTCCTGCCCAGGACTTCTAACGGGGCGCAGCCTACAATGTCTGCATCATGCTGTATAGCGGCTGAATCATAGCCACTGCAAAAAAACCCACTATAGACCCTATCATTAACATTAAGATTGGTTCAATGATTGTGGAAAGATTTTTTGCCGCGTTGGTAACCTCCTCTTCATAAAAATCGGAGAGCTTTCGCAGTATGTCGGCTGTCTGGCCTGTTTCTTCTCCCACCTGCATCATTTGAACAACTGTTATCGGAAAAAGACGCGGGTAACGGCTCAGCGCGTCAGACAATTTCCCGCCCTTTTTGACTTTTTCGCAGCCGTCGGCTACGGCCTTCTGAAAAAACGTATTGCCCACACTCCTAGAAATGATCTCCAGGGCCTGCAGAAGCGGAACGCCCGAGGCTATCAAGGAGCTAAGTGTTCTGATGATATATGCGGTATTTGATTGTTTCACAATTGCTGAAATGGCGGGGGCTTGCAGAAAAAGAAAATCTTTTACCATTTTTCCATGTTTTGTTTTGAGCAGAGTTCTGATTACGACGACAAAAATTAATAAAAAAAACGGAAGCAAATACCATTTCGCCGCCAGAAAAGAACCCAACCCGATAACTATTCTTGTGGTGAAAGGAAGCGCCATCTGCATTTCGGCAAATGTCGCCGCCAGCTGAGGAACAACCACAATAAGCATTAAGATTCCTATTAAAACCATTGCCGCCACAACCACCGCGGGATACATCATAGCTCCTTTTATTTTAGAAGTTAGCTCGTATTCCCGCTCCATCTGCAGAGTAATGTTTTTTAGGACCTCCTCAAGGGTTCCCGATTCTTCTCCCACGCCGATCATTCTTACGAAAAATTCCGGAAAGATATCGGGATATTGGGCCAGAGCTCCGGAAAAATTTTGGCCTTTTGTAATTTTTTCTTCTGTGTTTTTAAGGGCCCGCCGCAATTTTCCGCTTTTGGCCTGCGAAGAAAGAATATTCAGGACCCGCGGCAAAGAGATGCCGGCTGAAATCATAACTTGCAGATTGCGCGTAAACATCATCTTTTCCGCCAAAGACACGGGGAAAAACGACGAGAAAACGTTCCAGTTGGCTTTTTTGCCTAGTTTTTCCCCGCCGGCCGGCTGAACCGAAACCAAAAGATAGCCCTCTTTGCGCAGAAGGCCTGCCAGCTCATGCTCGTCCTTCGCTTCCATTGTTCCCGTCTTTCCTTCGCCGGTAAAAGATTTTGCCGTATAAAAATATGCCGGCATTATTCCAAAAAAATTATTCTATTGTTACCCTTAAAACCTCTTCTATGCTTGTAACGGCTTGGGCCGCTTTAATAAATCCGTCTTCTATCATCGTTTTCATTCCGTCGTTTACGGCTTGCGCATGAATTTCGTCAGAAGTCGCGCCTCTTACAATAAGGGCCTTTATAGTTTCCGTAATGTTTAGCACCTCGTAAATTCCGATTCGCCCCCTGTAGCCTTCGGGACAGTCTTTTGAACGTTTAGGGCGATAAAAAACAATGTCTTTCCAGGCGGCCTTAGCCGGAACAATTTTGTCTTTTCGCAGAATGTCCAAGATTTTTTCGGCATCGCAGTATTTTTCTATGTCTTTTAGTTCTGCTGCCGAAAGCCGATATTGCGCCTTATTTTCGTAAAGCCGCCTAACTAATCGTTGCGCCACTATGACGTTTAACGTAGAAGCTATTAAAAACGGTTCGGCTTTCATATCAATAAGGCGCGGAATGGCGCCGGCAGCGTTATTTGTGTGCAGAGTAGAAAGAACCAAATGACCGGTGAGAGCCGCGTTAATAGCGAGGCCGGCAGTTTCGTTGTCTCGTATCTCCCCTACCATTATCATATTGGGGTCCTGACGCAATAAGGCGCGCAAACCATTAGCGAAAGTAAGACCAATCTTCGGATTAACCTGAGTTTGATTAATCCGTGGAATGCGGTATTCAATAGGATCTTCAACGGTAGAAATGTTTACTCCCGGCATATTCAGAATCTCCAAAAGAGAATATAGGGTCGTGGTTTTACCGGAACCGGTGGGTCCCGTCACCAAAAACATCCCTACCGGTTTTCGCAAGTTATGCTGTATTGCTTCCAGGGCTTCATTTCTAATCCCAAGGGTCTCAAGACTAACCGCCTGCGAAGTTTCCGGCAACAATCTCATTACAATCTTCTCTCCGTCAAAAACCGGCAGAATGGAAACGCGCAAAGAATACTTATAATCTTCGGTTTCAACTTTGAAGCGGCCATCCTGCGGCAAACGGTGTTCATCCAGTTTAAGATTAGACAAAACTTTAATCCTGGCGACAACGCCGGAATGAACTTGTTTGGGAAGAATCATCGCGTCGCGCAGAATACCGTCAATACGATAACGAACCACGACTTCTTTTTCCGTGGGCTCAATATGTATATCGGAAGCCCGCTCCAAAACGGCGTGGCGGATTAACATGTCAACTATGCGGATCACGGGCAAATCCTCCGCAACTTTTTGCAGTTCTTCTTTTTCCGCCGTGACCCCCCCCTCACCCTCTCGTATCGTCCTTATCTCCACCGCCTCTTTTTGAATGATATCTCCGAATTCGGCTTTAAGAGTTTTCTGGTACTGCAAAAGAATATTTTTTATGGAGGCCGGCGTGGTCAAACGGGGCAAAATCCTTAAATCAATTTTTTTGCGGATAAAATCAATCGTTTGGAGATCTTCGGGGTCAAGCATCGCCACCTCGAGATTATTGCCTTTTCTCCTGAATGCGACTATATTATGCGTCCTGGCAATGGGCTCTGGAATAATCTTAAGCACATCCGGCTCCACCTTTTCTTTTTCTAAATTCACGAACGGAATTCCTAAAATATACGCTTCCACCTGCAGAAGCTGTTCATAAGAAACAACGTTTTCCGCCACTAAAATATCGCCGATTTTCCGGCCGGACTCATCGGCTTCTTTAATGGCCTTCTCAAATTTTTTTTCGGTAATTAAGTGCGTCTCTAGGAGAAAAGCCTTCAGCTGTTGAGATTCAACGCGCATATTCTTTTGCTTCGCAAAAATAAATTCTAAATTCTAGACGCTAAATCGGGCTTAAGTTAAAAACCCGAAACTCAAAAACGTTGAGCCTTTGGGCTTTGAGTTTTATTCTCCAAGCGCTTTCCTGACTTTTGCCAGCACTTCATCCAAAGAGTAATTTGCTTTCACGAGATACGTGGTCGCGCCGAGTTCCAGCGCTTTTTCCACGTCTCCCATTCCCTCAAGATTCGTCAATACAATTAAGGGAATGTCTTGGGTCTCGGAATCTTCTTTAACCTGCTTTAAAACGTCAAAGCCATGCATTTTCGGCAAAATTAAGTCCAGCAGAACCAAGTCCGGCTTCTCGCTTTTGACCATTTTCAGGCCCGTTTCGCCGTCAAAAGCGCTGATAACGTTATACCCCTCGCCCCTCAAAAGATCCCCAAGGGTTTTTTGGAGAGCCTGTTCGTCTTCAACGAATAATATTTTTGACATACCTTCTTAAAACCTGAAACCTGAAACATTATGCTTCATGTTTCATTTTTATGGTTTAATTGGCAAAGTGAACCAAAATGTCGACCCTTTATTTTCTTTGGACTCAAAACCTACGGCTCCGCCCAACGTTTTAATAATAGTTTTGGTGATATACAATCCAAGTCCGGTTCCCTGCGGCTGATGCGTTTTTGCGTTATCGGTGCGGAAAAACTTTTGAAATAAAAATTTCTGGTCCTTTTGCGGAATGCCAATGCCGGAGTCTTTAACTTTTGCGGTCACCTTGCCGTTCTTTTGCGCAATATAAACTTCTACGTTGCCCCCGCTGCCGCTATAACGGATGGCGTTTTCTATAAGATTCTCAACCGCGATTTTCAGTTGCGAGGGATCAGCGGTAATATGCGGCTTTGCTGAGTCTATATTGAACTGAAGCCGCACCTGCGCGGACTGGGCGCTGGGTTGGAATTTGCCGGCAATTTCTTTTACAAATTCCTGTAGCGAAATGTCTTGAGGCTTGAGAGGAAGCCCCCCCTGCTCCAAACGCGATACCATCAATAAATCCTGCACAAGCTCATTCATTCTCGCGATATTATCTCCCAAGATATGAAAATACTCCATCTGTTTTTCTGAAACCGTCACATGGTCAAGCCGCCCGGAAAGAAGCATATCCACGCTCCAGCGCAAATTAGTGATGGGCGTGCGCAGCTGATGGGAAACGATGCTTATAAACTCCGATTTCAGGCGCGAGGCCTCGGCCAAACGTTCAAAACCCTGTGCGATAGTATAACCTATGATAAATAATATCGTTGAAAGCGACAACACGCCCAAGGCAACTATCTGCGGGTCCGCTATGTAACGCATGCCGGCAAAATAAGAAAAAATTGCGGAGATAATTATTACCGCGCCCATTACGACAAAAAGAAACTGGGGGCACTGACGAAGCGGCACGCCATACCTGCGGCACTGGCCTTGTATATTAAATTGTCCTAATATTTCTTTGAAAGCCACTATATATATTGTAGCATGAAACTGGACTACAGAGAAAATATCTGATAGAAGGAGTGGTAAATTCCGGGGTATAGTGTAACGGCAGCACGAGTCCTTTGGGGCCAAGAATATTACATATTCTTGGCGGGTTGCTTCCTTAACTGAATATAATTGAATAATGCGCAACCCAGGGCAATCGTTTTCTCTGTCGGGATGTGGTGTAATGGTAGCACGCGTCCTTTGGGAGGATGTAGTCCGAGTTCGAATCTCGGCATCCCGACAGAGAAAACGATTGTACGTTCTCTCTGTTCAAATCTCGACGCTCCGAAAGAGAAATCTCGCCTTCGCGACATAAGCGGGCCTGCCCGCCGAAGCTCGCAGGGCGAGCGTAGGCGGGTGTCGTATAGTGGCTATTATGCAACTCTTCCAAAGTTGAGATGGCGGTTCGATTCCGCTCACCCGCTCCAATATCACAAAAGCGCGGTGCATTGCGCCGCGCTTTTGTGATATTGGAGTATATTTATGATTTCGCTCGAACCTACTTTATCAAAAATTCGTGATGATGGCTAATCGCACGCGCGAAGCGCGTGGTGGCTCTAAATTAAATCGTACGCTCCACGAAAGCCCCGTCACCGCCTCGCTTCACTCGGCAACCCCAAAAAGAAAAAATGTTCCTTGCTTTTCGGATTTGCGCGCGCCCGATTTTTTCTAAAAAGGAAGGGACATTTTTCTTTTTGGGGTTCTGCCCTCCAAGTATTCGGGCAGTGTGGCGGGGCTTCGGACGGCTCGCAGGCAAAAAGTTTCCTCCCCCCAACCCCCTCCACTTTTTGCCGCTCGCCTGAAATGCGCTGGGACAATTGCTAAAAAAATGATATGATTACTTTTGTATGAATGAGAATACCAATAATAAGGATATAGCTTCTCAAAATAGCGTTCCTCTAACTCCTATTTTTCCGCAAAAAACAAAACCTACCCCAGTATTGGTTTCTGTTATTGTGCTAGCGGTAGTGGGGCTTATTGTGGGTGGAATATATTTCTTTTCTGATCGCTCAGAATTAGGAAAGCAGTCAGTAATACCGACAGAGAAAGATCAGCAAGAAAAGTGGCTCTATTTTTCAGATTTCTACGATATTCGCGATATTGCATTTGATAATGATGTGCTTTGGATAGCATCGATAGCAGGTTTGCACAAATACAGCCGTCAGGGGAATCTCGAAAAAACTTATACTGCTGTTAACGGGTTACCGACTGTTGCTACCGCCGTAATAAAAGTTGGCGATAAAATTTATGTCGGGACTCAAGGCGGTGTTGCTGTTCTAAATCCTTCAACTGATAAGTTTGATTATCTTTACGATAAAACAAACCATGCGTTAAACGGGAATATAGGCCATTTTGAATATGACGGGATAAAACTATGGATGACCACATTCGGTGGTTTAAGGAGTTTTGATACTATCACCTCGGAATGGAAAAACTATGACCATCGAGATAGTGATTTTATTACATCAGATAAGTCAGTTTTTCTAATAGAAAGGGGCAACTCTACACCAGTAATTTGGTCATTAAATAAATCGACTAACCAATGGAATCAAGAATTTCAACTAGCTGATTATGAATGGATGTATATAGATGGAAATAATAAATATGTTGTAGCAACAGCAGATCCCAAAAGTGGTAACAAAAAAAGTTCTGTGTTGTACTTCAAAATGTTGCCCGATGGTGCTTGGAGTGAAATTAAGTTGCCGATTGCTGGTGATGAGTTACGCTACCGCAAATTAACTATCGGGGAAGATGATAAAGTTTATCTTACCTATCGAGGCAACAATGAAAATATGCTGGCCATTTATGACCTTAAACAAAAAGAATTTAATCAATATGCGCTCGGAACTTTTGGAGATGTGGACGCGACACAGGGAAGCATTTACCCAGACCCGTTTCAAAGAAAAATCTGGCTTTCGTCTCTGATACTAACCTACTTAGATCTCGACACAAAAACAGTTCAATATGCATTAGCGCCGGAAAGACCATTGAGATTTAATAATATGCTAGTCGCACGAGAGGGAAGGCTAGTGGTTAATACAAACGCTGGTATAGGTATTTTCAATTATCAAACATCTTCATTTGAAAAAATCTCCAATAATCAAGCTTCTGAAGCAGAATGGGTCGGCGATACTGTTTGGCTTAACCTTTCTGATATGGGAGGGATGGATGGCGGTGGAGAAATTAAGTTAGGAAAATATAATATAAATAGTAAAACTCTAGAGGTAAAAACCTTAGAACTAGAACAACCTTTTTCATTTGTGAAAAATCAGAAATCTGATACTTCGAATGAAGTTTTCTTGACATCACAAATTTACGACAAAGGAAAATCCACGAGCAAAGTAGTTATATTTGATTTTGAAAAGGAGAAATTTGAATTTTTACTTGAAGTGGATTCATCATCACTTTCCACCTCGTTTAACTCGGAAGCTCTATATTCGGAAAAATACGGGATTTTGATAAATACAAAAGATGGTATTTGGAATCTTAATCCGACATCAAAAGAGTATAAGCTACTTTTTAGTACGTCATTTATGCCGATTTTTACGCGTGTACTTAGTAATGAGGTTGTAGTTTTATCAGATGCCGGTGCTTTATACAAATGGGGCGGAGGCAATAATTCATTGGTTTCCATCTGGAATTTTCAAGGGCCACAATTCAACAAACCGTCTAGCTTTGAGATTTACAAAAATTCAATTGCATTAAAATCTATTGAGCAACTAACCCAATTCAATCCGGGTTCTGACTATGGATTTGGACCCGGAGGTTACTCATTTTATCTAAACAAATTAGTTTTATTAAATTTTGATGGTTCTATGCTAAAAACACTGGATAGCTCCAACGGGATGATGCAAGTAGGTTTTTCTAATGCCTTGAGTGATGGTACTTGTTTGTGGTTTGTAGAGCGAGGTATTTGGGCATATTGTAAATAATAAATAGGATTCAATTGTCCCAGCGCATTTCAGGCGAGCGGCAAAAAGTGGAGGGGGTTGGGGGGAGGAAACTTTTTGCCTGCGAGCCGTCCGAAGCCCCGCCACACTGCCCGAATACTTGGAGGGCAGAACCCCAAAAAGAAAAATGTCCTTTCCTTTTTAGAAAAAATCGGGCGCGCGCAAATCCGAAAAGCAAGGAACATTTTTTCTTTTTGGGGTTGCCGAGTGAAGCGAGGCGGTGACGGGGCTTTCGTGGAGCGTACGATTTAATTTAGAGCCACCACGCGCTTCGCGCGTGCGATTAGCCATCATCACGAATTTTTGATAAAGTAAGTTCGAGCGAAGTCGTAAAGACACTCCATTATCACAAAAGCGCGGCGTAATGCGCCGCGCTTTTGTGATATTGTGAATTTTATTTCGCGTACTCCACTACCCTATTTTCCCTAATTGCCGTCACTTTTATTTCTCCGGGGTATTTCAGTTCTTCCTGAATTCTGTCAGCGATATTTCTTGCAAGTTTGTGAAGAGACAAATCGTCCACCGCTTCCGGCCTCACGAAAATCCTGATCTCGCGTCCGGCCTGCAAAGCCCATGCTTTCTCAACTCCGGCGAAAGAAGAGGCTAGCGCCTCCAGTTCGCCCAAGCGCCTCAAATAGTTTTCTACCGTGTCTTTCCTGGCGCCAGGCCTTGCCGCTGAAATCGCGTCGGCGGATTGCACCAGCACGGCCTCCACGGTTTCCGCCGGATACTCCTCGTGATGCGACTTCATGGCATTGATCACGTCCTTTTCCACGCCGAATTTTTCCAGCACTCGTATGCCAATCTCCACATGCGACCCCTCAACCTGATGATCAAGAGCTTTGCCGATATCGTGCAAAAGTCCTCCCTTTTTCGCGACTGCCACATTGGCGCCGATCTCCGCGGCCAAGGCTCCCGACAAATGGCAAACTTCCAAAGAATGCAATAATACGCTCTGCCCGTAGCTGGTGCGAAATTTCAGTCTGCCGAGCAACTGAATAAGCCGCGGATCCAACCCGACTATCCCGGCATCATACACTGCGGCCTCACCGGCATCTTTCATCTGTTTAATAATTTCCTCTTGAACTTTGGAAACTATTTCTTCAATGCGAGCCGGCTGTATGCGGCCGTCTTGAATCAGTTTTTCCAAACTTAGTTTTGCGATTTGGCGACGCACCGCATCAAAACCTGAAATAACCACCGTGTCCGGAGTCTCATCAATAATAATTTCCACTCCGGTAAGCCTCTCCAGGGCGCGTATATTTCTTCCCTCTTTTCCGATAATGCGGCCCTTGATGTCTTCCGAGGGGAGATTGACCGTACTAGTGGTTAATTCTTGAGCTTGCGGAGCCGAGTATTTTTGGATAGCGAAAGCGATCACCTCCCGCGCCCGCTGTTCAAATCTGGCCAGCCCCTCCGCTTCCAATTGGCGGATTTTGGCCACAAGCTCTTTGTCGTGCGCCCGCTCTACGTTTTCAAAAATTTCTTTTTTAGCTTCCTCCCGGGTTATGCCCGCAACCTGTTCAATTTTATTTTCGGCCTGCGCTCGCAGTTCCTCAACGCCAGTTTTTATTTTTTTGAATTCCTCTACGCGCTGGCGGAATATTTTTTCGCTCCTTTCTAACTCGGATATTTTTCTGTCCAGCGCTTCTTCCCGTTTTAATGTTAACTGCTCCACCCTTAACAGCTCTCCCCTTCTTTCGCTGATTTCTTTGGTTGCCGTTGCCGTGATTTCGCGGGCTTTTTCCTGAGCTTTTTCTATTATTGTTTCGGCTTCGCCACGCGCTTGCGTTACGCGCTTTTGAATTTTCTCCTCAAGCGTGCCGGCTTGCTTCCTCGCAACCGTTTGACGGGCGAAATATCCCAAAATGGAACCTATTGCCAACGAGATAAATCCTGCTATAAGCAGGATAACTTGTATATTCATAAATTAAGTTGAATTGGTATATCATAATTTCGTGATCGCGCGCCCCTTCGGAATCCCGGAAAGGCGCGGGGTCAAGCACTTCAATACCAAAATCAGAATTAGCGCTTATCCTTTTTAGAGCATAGCAAGGCTACGTCTAAAAGTCAAACCCCGCAGTAGAACTTTCGTTCACTACGGGGCAGGCCTCGCCCAGCGATAACTGGGATATTGTTTTTTTGCCCCTTTATGACTTTTTTCCCTGCGCTGGCTGTTCGTTGAGATTATCGTCCTTGGTCTTTATAACTTCGTCTATCAATCCGTACTCCTTGGCCTCTGTCGCCGAAAGATAAAAATCCCTATCGGTATCTTTCTCAATCTTTTCCAGGGGCTGGCCGGTATGCTTGGCTAAAATCTTGTTTAGTTTCTCTTTTATTTTGACTATCTGTTTCGCGGTAATTTCAATCTCCACCGCCTCGCCCGTAACTCCTCCGGCAACTTGGTGGAGAAGAATCTCCACGTTGGGCAAAGCAAATCTTTTGCCCGCGGCGCCCGCCGCCAGCAAAGTGGCCGCCATGGAAGCCGCCATTCCGATGCAAACGGTTGAAACATCCTGCTTGACGTATTGCATGGTATCGTAAATCGCCATGCCCGCGGTTACCGACCCGCCGGGACTGTTGATGTAAAGCTGAATGTCTTTTTGCGAATCTCGGCTCGCCAAAAACAGCATCTGAGCTATAACTGCGTTGGCCGCGACGTCGTTGATGGGTCCGGCCAAAAAAACTATGCGGTCCCGCAAAAGACGCGAATAAATATCGTAAGCTCTCTCTCCATACTGCGATTTTTCTATGACCGTTGGTATAAGATTCATAGATTAGAATTTAAAGTTTAAGTTTTCGTATATTCTTCAAGTTTGGCCAATGTTTTTTCCTGCAGAATTACACCTTTAATATACGCTCTTAATTCGGCGGGGTCAAGCGTCTTTTCCGCTTCCTGCGCGCCGGAATATTTATTTAAAAATTGGGCCGCTCCCTCGCTAACCTCATCTTCGGCAACCTCTATCTGTTCCGCCGCGGCTATTGTCCGCAAAACAAGAAAATCCCTTGCGCGCTTTTCTACCTCGGGCAAAAAATTATTGCGTATCTCGTCTTCGCTTTGGTGGGCTTTGGTTAAATAATCCTGAAAATCCATCTGCAGTTTCTGCTTAACTTCTTCTTTCAGCAGCTCCATCATTTTTTTCTGCTCGGCTTGCATAAAAACTTCCGGAATTTCAAAATCGGTTTCTCGCAGAATATTATCTAAAATCTCCTGCCTTATCCGTCTTGATTCCGCGGCTTCTTTTTCCCTGCGCAGCCCCCCGCGTAAACTGTTTCTCAATTGGACGAGTCCGCCAAATTCACCCAAAGATTTCGCGAACTCATCGGTAAGCTCGGGTAATTCAACTTTCTGGATAGACTGCATTTTTACTTTAAAACTTACTTTGGATCCGGCCAATTCTTTTTTCATGTAATCTAGGGGCAAGTCTAATGAAAAGCTGGTTTCTTCGCCAGCCGCCATACCTTCAATTTTATTTTCAAAACCGGGAACGTATTTTCCCTCACCCAAAACAAAAGCGTCCTGATATGGTTTATGATCAACATCGGTTGCAAATTGAATCTCTACAAAATCGCCCATCCGGCAGGAACGAGTAATCTGGCTTAATTTTGCCCGCGACTTCTGAAGCCATATAAGATTGTCCTCCATTTCTTCTTTTTCCACGGAAACCGTCTTGCGCTGAACCCGCGAGGCAATTTTTTTGTAATCGGGGAGTAAGATTTCGCCCATTGACTAAAATAATTTTTTGTGATAAAATGCGGAGAATACGCTCTTTGCCATTCGCGCGATTTAGCTGGAGTCTAACGGGAGGAAATTGTGTGGCTTAAAATTCTCGGCGGATTCGGAATCGTAATCCTGCGGCCGGAAGGAGGAATCGCTCTTTGGCGCGCTCAGGAAGTGCCGATGTGGCAAAGCTACCTCATCGTCTTATTCTGGACATCTGCCACCCTGCTGATAACATATTACGGTACTGCTCTGCTCGTCGCCAAAATAAAACGCGCCGTTCTTTCTGGAATCCTTGCAAGGTGGTATAGGCGCAGCTGGTTTCACCAATTAAATAAAAACGGCCGGGACGCCAAAAGGAAAATATTTTTCCGGCTCATGAAGCAGAAAACGTGGCTTCTTGTTTTGCTGGCTTTTCTTCCTTATCAGCCCATTCCATTTTTCAATTCGGCGCTAATCATAGCCGTTAAAACGTTGGACATCCGCTGGGGCCTGCTGATTCTTGCCGGCGGAAACGCTTTCAGATGGTTCATCGTAACCATCGCTATATATAAGTTGGATATAGCCTCCGTGTTATAAAGAAATGCCATTCTGTGCTAAGGATGGCATTTTTCATTGAAACCGGTTTTGTTAGAGGCTCGCCAGCAACAAAGCCACGATATTGATAACTTTAATCATCGGGTTGATCGCGGGGCCCGCCGTATCTTTATACGGGTCCCCCACCGTATCTCCTGTTACTGCCGCCTGATGGGCGAAACTGCCCTTGCCCCCGAAATTTCCATCTTCAATATATTTTTTTGCATTATCCCAAGCCGCGCCGCCGGTTGTCATTGATATCGCCACAAATAATCCTGTCACAATGCATCCGACCAGCAGACCGCCGAGGGCCTCTGGACCCAAAAGCCACCAAACCAGCACGGGAGCCGCCACCGGCAAAAGCGCCGGCAAAATCATTTCCTTTAAAGCCGCCCTGGTAACTATATCCACGCATCGGCGATAATCAGGTTTGGCCTTACCTTCCATCAGGCCTTTAATTTCTTTGAATTGCCGCCTGACCTCGTCCACAACTTTCGCCGCGGCCTTGCCAACCGCCCCCATAGCAAAACTGGCGAAATAATAAGGCAGGAGCCCGCCCACAAACAAACCGATTATAATACGGTAATCGTCAAGCGCGAATACCACCTGCCTTCCCGAGGCTATCAATTCCTGGCTGTACGCCGCGAAGAGCACAAGCGCGGCTAAACCGGCCGAAGCAATTGCGTAGGACTTTGTAACGGCTTTTGTGGTGTTGCCCACGGCGTCCAGCGCATCCGTTACATTCCTGACTTTTTCCGGAAGACCGGCCATTTCAGCTATGCCTCCGGCGTTATCGGTCGCAGGACCGTAGGCGTCCAAAGCCACGACGATACCGGCCAAAGAAAGCATGCCCAGCGCGGCAAAAGCCAGACCGTAAAGTCCGGCCAGCGCAAAACTTGCCCAAATGCCGAGCACGATTAAAATTACGGGCAATGCGGTAGCCCGCATGCTTAAAGCCAATCCCGCGATTAGGTTGGTCGCATGGCCGGTCAAAGAAGCTTTGGCTATGGCTTTTACCGGCGCGTATTTTTTTGAAGTGTAATAATCGGTTATAACGAACATTCCGGCGCAAAGCGCCAAACCAACAAGAAGGGCAAAATAAAGTTTAATCGGCGACAACTCGGGACCCAATGGAACTAATTGGTTTATCGCCGGAAAAAAACCTACGGCGGAAAGCGCGCCGCTGATTAACAGGCCGCGCGAAAGCGCTCCTTCAATATTGCCTGATTTGCCCATCCGTACCAAAGGTATCGCGATGATAGACGCCAGTATAGCTATAGACGCCATTAACAAGGGTAAAATAATCAAATGCTGTAATCCCGGAAAAAGCAGGGAACTTAGCACCTGGGTCGCAACTATGGTAACGACATAAGTTTCAAAAAGGTCGGCCGCCATTCCGGCGCAGTCACCCACATTATCGCCGACATTATCGGCAATAACCGCGGGATTGCGGGGATCGTCTTCCGGAATATTTTTTTCCACTTTTCCGACCAAATCCGCGCCGACATCCGCCGCTTTGGTGTATATTCCACCGCCCAGTCTGGCAAAAACCGAGATGAGACTGCCGCCGAATCCAAGGGCTATCAACGGCTTTAAATCGGCGAACAGAAAATACAGCGTTGAAATCGCCAAAAGCCCCAGACCAACTACGAGCAATCCGGTTACCGCCCCGCTGCGGAAAGCCATAGCAAACGCCGGAGGCAAACCCTCCTCCGCCGCCTTAGCCACCCTGACATTTGCGAGGGTGGAAACCCACATTCCTACAAATCCTGCCAAAGCTGAAACTACGGCGCCGACAACAAAACCGATAGCCATCTTCCAGCCCAAAAACAATAAAATAATCAGAGCTATTGCCGCGCCGACGAACGCCACTGTTTTGTACTGGCGCTCCAGATAAGCGAATGCCCCCTGACGAATGGCGTGTGAGATATCGTTCATTTTTGCCGAGCCTGTCGGAGCCGTCTGGATGCGCTTTGCCAACATCAGAGAAAAAACGATTGCTAGGATGGAAACGGCAATTGGAATTATTATCATAGTGAAATTAATTTTAAGTTAGCTTGCCGCGGCTTAGATATTTTTATGCCTTTTTTTCATCACCATTTTCTTTCGTCTCGCTCCCGATGAGCGGGCCTTCGCCGGACGAGACTTCGCCGGATTCATTGCCTACCGATTGTTCTTTAGCTTTTTTCTCCCTTTTTCTCGTTACTTTTTCTTTTGTTGCTTTTATTCCCTCTGCCTCTTCCGCCTCCTCTTCCCCTGCCCCATCTTCTTCCGCACCCCTCTCTCTTTCTCCGGGCCCTCGCACATCAATTTTCCAACCGGTTAATTTCGCTGCAAGCCGCACATTCTGGCCTGCCTTCCCGATAGCTAACGACAGTTGATCTTCCGGCACTATAACTAATGCGGTATTTTTTTGCATAATTTGCACCTCAATCACTTTTGCCGGGGAAAGCGCGTGAGCGATATATTCTTCCGGCTTATCAGAATATTCTATTATATCAATCTTTTCGCCGCCGAGTTCGTTAATAACCGCCATCACGCGCGTGCCGCGCTGGCCAACCATGGAGCCTATTGGATCAACTCCGTCCGCCAAAGACTGCACGGCGATTTTGGACCTTAAGCCGGCCTCTCTCGCGATAGATTTTATGGCGACTGAATTAGTCGCGATTTCCGGAACTTCCAGTTCAAAAAGTTTTGACAAAAACTTGGGATAGGCCCTGGAAACGAGAATCAAGGGCCCCTTAATGGTTTCCTGAGCGGACAAACAGAAAAGGCGCATCCTCTGCCCAGGACGATAAAATTCTCCCATAATCTGCTCTTCTTTCGGCAAAACCCCTATTGTTCTTCCTATGTCAAAATAAACGTTTTTGCCCTCAACGCGTTGGACTATTCCCGAAAGCAGTTCGCCCTCTTTGGATTTAAATTCCGCCAGCACAACCTCGCGTTCGGCCTCGCGGATGCGCTGCAATATAACCTGCTTGGCGGTTTGGGCCGCTATGCGGCCATAATCCTGTTGGGCTTCCAGTGTTAAGACGAGCTCGTCGCCGGCTTTGACGCCGGATTTTATTTTTTGGGCCTCATCCAGCATAATGTGTCGCTCAACGTTAAAACGCATTCTTTTCGCATCACCCTCCCCCAACTCTTCTTCTTCCGCCGGATGGTTATTTTCTTCCCGTTTCTTTTTTAATTCTTCCAACTCTTCTTCCGAATAAATCATACCTTCGTCCACCACCAGTTTCACCTGCCAAAACTTCACCGTGCCTTTGGCCGGATCAAGATTGGCGTGCACTATCTGTCCCCGCTTGCCGTAATCTTTTTTGTAGGCCGCGGCCAAAGCCATTTCTATAATTTCAATGACTTTGTCTTTGGGGATTCCTTTTTCCTCCGCTATTTGAGATATCGCCGAAGTA
>Ga0155793_132_pt1 | contig 17898 bp, 18 predicted proteins | sample RifCSPlowO2_01_FD_107447 | JGI IMG/M metagenome (GOLD analysis project Ga0155793, IMG submission 107447) | Candidatus Wildermuthbacteria bacterium RIFCSPLOWO2_01_FULL_48_35 | reverse complement strand
AACCCGGCGACCTATACGATGGCGTTTCTGTTGTAAGTGCCAAGCGTGTTTCTTACGACCAGAACGCAACATACGATATACTGCCGTCCGGCGATACCGGATTCTATTGGGCCAACGGTATTCTTATCGGCAGTACGCTTCGATAGAAGCCGCCAAAGAAAAACTTGAAATTGTTGCCTCGCTTTGCGAGGCCCAAACTGCCAAAGAACCTGAAAACAAATCAACTCAAATCAAAAGGGTTTCTGTTTTCACTTGATTTTTATTGGTATTTTTGGTAAGGTGTATAAGGCAACCGAAAAACCAAACACGGAAAGGAGGATCTAATGAAGCTCTTTCAAACGATGACGGAGTGGCTTCGTAAGCGCGGTTGGCCTGCGAAACAGTACGGCCATCAGCCAACCAGACAGGATGACGGCGCAAGCCCGACCGAGAAGTTCGTCTGCACTCACGGCAAGACCGAGCACAACCTTAAGGTGACGGTTCTTGGCATTAAGTGCGAGTTCGAGAAGGCGCCGATGTGCCCAACCTGCACGGAGCAGTATCTCAACAAGTTCAGCACGCTTTGCGCTTCGTGCAAGCAGCCCATTTTCCCCGGGACGCCCGTCGGACAAGCGTGGCATGGTGCGCCTCACCGGTTTACTCACCTGACGTTTGAGTGTTGCGACACCGGCGGCCTCTACTGCGGGCAGTGGGGCGAGGGTCGTCTTCTCTCACTTCACGAGCTGAACCCGGAAAAGTACTCTGCGGGAACATCATCGGTGGTCGGTCACACCTTCAACACTGGCGGTATAGTCATCGAGAACGTGGACTAACCATGCGCTCGGTGCAGTTTCAACGAGGGTTACGTCTCAACGGCGTGGCCCTCTTTCTTTTTTCTGAATTCAAAGAGCGAGAATTTGCTGCCAAAGCCAGTGAATTTTTCAATAATTTAAAATTGAAAAATTTACTGAATTGAGTTATACTTAACTCAATTAAAAACTTGAAATTGTTAATGCTCTCGGCTTCGCCTTTCATTTTGCCCGCTCGCCCATTCCGAGCCGCGCAAAGCGCGGCGAGGACAGAATTCCGTTCGAGCTAATTCAAGAATATACCGCCAAGATTTTTCCGGTATTCCGTGCAGAAAAAAACGCCCCAAGCGGGGCGTTTTATTATTTCGGCCTTTTATAAAATGGAAGGGGAACAGTTTTTGCGGCAAAAAGACTGCCGTTGCGATAAATATAAATTAATCTTCCCGGTTCGGCGTATTCGGGTGGCACATATCCCATGCCGATATTCTTGCCCAGAGTTATTGACGGACCCCCGCTGCTAACCTCTCCGATCCGTTCGCCAGCCACCTTAAAAATCGGGTAATGCGGGCGCGCGACTATGCGATCTTGCATTTCAAAGCCGACTAGTTTTTTATTCAGCCCTTGTTTTTGCCGGGCCAGCAGAGCCCGCTTGCCGACAAAATACGAGGGCTTCGCGAATTTCACCACCCAAGACAGTCCAGCCTCAATTGGCGTGTGCTGTTCGTCTATGTCTTGGCCGTGAAGCCTCATGCCGGCCTCCAGCCTTAAAGTGTCGCGGCAGGCGAGCCCGCAGGGCAAAAGGCCGTAGGATTTTCCAGCCTCCATGATTCTTGTCCAGATTTCATCGGCGCTGTAGCCGTCGCAATATATTTCAAAGCCGTCTTCGCCCGTGTAGCCCGTGCGGGAAATTATAACCGGTAGGTTGCATATTTCCACAAGCCCAAAATTATAGTTTTTTAGCGCGGCGAGATCACAAGTTGTGATTTTGGAAAGTATGCGCAGGCTTTCGGGGCCCTGCAGAGCGAGAAGTCCGACCTGGTCGCTGATGTTTTGCGCAACGGTTTTTTTCGCACGGTGCCGCATAACCCAGCGATAATCTTTTGCTGTGTTGGCCGCATTCACGACCAGCCAGAAGCGATTAGGGCCCAAACGATATACGGTAAGGTCGTCAATAATTCCGCCTTTTCCGTTGCACATCGCCGCGTATTGCGCCTGGCCCGGCGCAAGACCTTCGGCGTCATTGGTAATTAGCCGCTGAACCGTTTCAAGAGCCCCTTGTCCTTCAACTGAAATTTCGCCCATATGCGATACATCAAAAAGTCCAGCTCTTTCGCGGACCGCCTTGTGTTCCTGTATGATGCTTGAATACCACAACGGCATTTCCCATCCGGCAAATGCCGTCATCCTGGCGTCAAGATCGCGATGCGTTTCAAAAAGCGGCGTGCGCTTTGTTGCGCTTCCCTCGGTCATTTAATTAATACCTCTTTTTAATGTGCTGTATCTCATCGCAATTTAACGTTGTTTTTGGCGGGAGTCAACGGCCCGCCTGCGCGGCTGGAGCCGCTGCGATGAGGCGCAGGCGGGTTTGAAACCAGAGGCGGAAATGTTAGAATAATCTTTATGGAGGGTTCGCCTATTTATATGGTGAGGTGGCCGAGTGGTTTAAGGCGACGGTCTTGAAAACCGTTGGGGTTAATAGCCCTCGTGAGTTCGAATCTCACCCTCACCGCCATACGAGATTTGTCAAACATTCCGCCTCGCCGCTTCGCGGCTCGGCGGCTAAAAATTTTTGCTCTCGGCCGAATAAATTAAGGTAAATTTTCCACACCCCCAGAGGTTCAAAAACAATTTTTCTGGCCAGAATTTTTGGGTTCGAGCTGATTTTTCTCAAAAATTCTCCTTTTTCCCGCAAGTTATTGCGAGAAATCAAATTTTGAACTTGATTTACCTCTTTTAGCCAGTTTTCCAAGGGTTCGAGCCAATGATTGCCTTTTTGCCCAATTTGGGCAATTTTTTGTTTTAGGGTAACTTTCTTTTCTATCAATTCTGATTTTTTATTGTGGTATTCGTCAGCTTCCAAAAGATTCTCTAAATGAGCGTCAAGCAGTTTTGAAATTTTGTTTTCAACTTTGTTTAACTCTTCTTGCAAAGGTTTTGTCAAAGATTTATTTGATTGCTCTTTTTCGTTGCGTAAAAACTTGACAGATTTTATATAATAGGCTATAATTAGTAATGGGGAGAAGGAAGTTCAGCCAAATTCCTAATTCGTTATGAATTAGGTGCGTCAAGGGACGAACGGTGAAGGTAGTCGGAACCAAAAGGCTGCCAAAGTATAGAAAACAGGAGGTCCGTTATGGAAACACAGTTGGAAATTCGCGGTAGAATCGTTAATGGCCCCGGGAAATGGGATCTGATGCTGGCTCTTTTCGAAAAGGGTAAGCAGGTAGATTTCACAGTTGAGTTTAAAGATGGGGCAGGTGTCAAAACCATATTCAGGGTTAAGGTTCATTCAATTCAGGCGGAGGACGGAAGCCGAGAGTCGTGGAACCTAGCCGGCGAAATAGTGGGACAGAGTAATATGTTGCGAGATGAGTATAAACTCACCGAGCCAGAGAAAGTCGATTGGAGAGACTTCACAGCCTACTATCATAGCCGGAATCGTTCAGGAGCATTCGGGTATTAAACTTTAGCAACTTTCTTCTCCCCACCCCAAAAACAAATCGTGGTTTTTCTGAAATTTATTTCGGAAAACTCGATTGAAACATTTAAGGGCTTCAGTAGTTCCACTCTGAAGCTCTTTCTCGTTTTTAAAGAGCTTGTTTTAATATAAAATTTTTGTTATACTATTTTTGAAACACTTTTTTTTACTTTTTAAAAATTTTTCCGTACGCGAAGGGGGGACGAAATTCGTCAGTTTCGCTCAAAATAGGTTCGAGCTAATTTCAGAATATCCCACCAGTTGGAGAGATCAAATTTAAAGAAGTCGCCTCAAATTCATTGCGCGTCAATTTTTGACGCTCTTATTTTTTCATGGCGTCTCGACGCGCTTATCGTCATTTTTGCCCAAGGACGAAATAAGTTCTTGCGCGGCAGACTGAAGATCGGGATATTTCCGTTCTAACCGTTCCGCGGTGAAACGCGCTTTTTCCCAATCTCCAATTTTTCGATATGTAGCAAAAAGATAAGCATATAAAAGGGGGTTGGAGGATTTTCTATCTTTTTCGTAGCGCCAAAGCACTTCTTCGTAGAACGACGCCAATTTTTCATACTCTGCCAGCCGCCCATATATTTCAGCGAGGCCTGAAATCGCGCCGTTATCTGCCGTCCACCAATTGCCCGTTATTATGCCCTTTTTCATCAAAATAGCCGCTTTTTCAAATTCTCCATTTTCGGCGAGAATCTCTCCGTGCGTCCAGAAGAATCTTGCCGCATTTCCATCAATTCCGTACGCTTTTTTTAATAGCTCGATTCCTTCCTTCGGTCTGCCTTTTCTGAATTGTATTGCTCCTAGGAGGTAATACGATTGAGGCATGGCTGGATTCAACGTTCGCACCCCGTTTACTATTTTTTCGCTTTCCGCAAGCATTAAGGGATTTTCCATGGAGAGATCATACGCTAGACGGGTCGCTACTAAACCGGTTTTAATGGGAGAGTAATCTTTTGCCGCGGCAAGATTGTTTCCGGCGGCAAAAAGAATTTTTTTACTTTCGGCGAGAAGCAAATCACGCGGCATTTTTTCGTCGGGCTTTCGGAGCGCAAAATCCGCGACAACCATTCCCTGTAAATATATTTCGCGGCGCATGTAGGCGTTGTATTTCGCCGCTTTTTCCAGCCAAAAAAGCGATTGCGCAGTTTCTCCGTTATCCGCCGCCAAGACCATTTGTCGGAAAATACGTTGGTCCCGCGCGGGCTCAATAACGAATATCTTAATTAAGAAAATCGTTGCGACGCACAAAAGCAGGGTGAAAAATATTCGCATTTTGGTGTTGAGAGCCGGGAATTTCTTGTCCGGCAAGGCCGCGTTTTTTTTATTTTCGGCATTGAAACTGTGCGCGAAGGCGAAGGTCACGGTTAATAGGAAAGACGCTTGCAGGCCGTCAAAAGCAAAAAGACCTCGGATGCTGTAGGTCAGAAACGCGCCCGCCGCAAACAGCGCGAGAAGGTAATTTTTGAAACGATTTTTCCATAAAATAAAAAATGAACTCGTAAATATCGCGATGTAACTTAAAAGGCCAACGAGTCCGCTCTCTACTAAAAGATCAATCATCTTGTTGTGCGCGGTATCAAAAGGCGCAAATTCCCGCGCTATTTCAGTGGGATGCCATTGGGTTTCGTAAATATATGAAAATGATTCTTGTCCATAGCCGAGAACCGGGCGTTTTTTCCACGCTTCCAATCCTATTTGCCACGCGCCGAATCTCACATCCGTTTGGTAAAAAAGAGCGGTCCACGAGTTAAGATACCGTTCCATCGGGGCAAGCATCAGTGTTTTGGAGGTATACCCCAGAAGCAGGAATAAAAATAATGCGAGGAAGATAAGGATGCCGGAAAGAATACATTTTTTTTGTTTTTGGTTTATTTTGCCGGGGCCTAACAGCAATATTCCTAAAATGAATATTATGCCGGCTGCCGCGCCTATCCACGCGGCGCGCGTGCCGGTGTAAAAAAGAAGAACTATTTGCCAAAGCGCTATAAAACCAAATAGCGTTTTCAGCGAAGGTCTTTTTTCCAGAGCCGCCAGAAAAAGCGAGAAGAAAAAAACAAAAAGAAGGTATTCGCCGTAGAATATGGGGTTTCCCAAGCTTGACTCAATTCTTAATGATTCCGCACGAACATTGCTGGGGCCGTAAAAAAAAGATAGGCCTAGTTGTTGCAGAATGCCCACGATTCCAACAATGACGCTTATAAATACGATCCACCGGAATAAATTTCGCCAATCTTCCCATTTTCTCATAATGCCGCAGAGCACCAAAAACAGAGCCGCGAGGTGCGCCGTTAATAGAAATCCTTCCATCCGATGAATTGTGCTCCAGAGGGATCGTTGGGGATTTATGCCGAATATATCCGAAATGCCCACAACCAAAACGAAGATAAAAAAAGATGCGACTATCGGCGAGAAAGCGGGGCGCCATTCCGGATTTTTTAACAGCAAGAGCAAATATAGCAATAGGACAATTTCAATAAGAAATCTTAAATACAGGACCGGCGGAGCTATCGCCGGGAAATAACTAAGATACGTGCTGATTACGAGCGGGGAAAGAAAAATCAAAAATAACCCCGCCTTAATTCCTAGAAGTAGAATTTGTTCGTGCGGCGAGGATGATGTGGATGGCAAAAGGCGGCGCATATATTTTAGCGGCGATATTTTAGTCATGGTTTTTACTCTCTGGCAATGACGACTCCCCACACCATTTTAGCTCCGGCCCGGCGCAAAACTTTCGCGCACTCTTCAAGAGTGGCGCCGGTGGTGAAAACGTCGTCTACCAATAAAATGTCGCGCTCTTTTACCTTTTCCGGATTTGCGCACTCAAACGCGCCAGCAATATTTTGTTCCCGTTCCTCGCGATTAAGCTCTACCTGCGAAGGGGTGAAGCGTATTTTGGTAAGCATATTTTCCGCAAAATCACCGCCCAATCTTCGCGCCAGCTCTTTGGCAATTAAGGCCGCCTGATTGAATCCTCGCCGCTTTAGCTTCTTTTTATGTAGCGGCACAGCAATCCACAGGTAACTCGCAAAGTCTTTTTTGTTCAGCAGTTGGAAATGGGTTATAATAAAAGAAGAAAGGACAGGAGCGAAACAGGCGGCAAGGGCGGGAGGATATTTTAACCGACGTATCAATCCTCTAGCGATTGTATTTTTATAGGTGGTGGCGCAAAATAGCCCGTTTAATTTTTTTGTTTTCCGGCATTTATCGCAGGTTCCGCCGCCGGAAACAATTTTGGGAGAGACGCAAAAAGGGCAGTACTGGTTTTCAAAAATTTCCACCAAAGAAAAGCAATCTTCACAAAGCCATTTTCCGGCTTCAGCGCAATTCGCGCAGGCGGGAGGGAAAGCGATATCAAGAGCCAGATTTGTGACAGTTTCCAATTGCCGCATGTCCCTTACTATAGCCGGTCTTCACGTCAAATTCAATAACGCAACGGCGCAAGGCCCCTCAATTATTTCACCGCGCATTGTGATATAATAACTATGGCGGGAAAAAGACATGATAAAACTACCCATTGATTTGTCGTTTTTTAAAAAAATAAAAAAGCCGAAGGTTCAACTGGCGGTTTCCGCCGGCGCCTTTTTGGGTATTGACATCGGCACTTCGGCTCTAAAAATTGCGGAGCTAAGCCGGGCCGGCGAACGGTTAAAGCTGGAAAATTACGGCGAAATGAAAGCCCCGTCTTTTTACGAAAAGCCTTTCAGAACCTTTGAAAAAACAACCCTTTTACTTTCCAGCCAGGATGTGGCTAAGGCAATAAGGGGTATAATGGAAGAGGCGCAGATTAAGACAAGCAGGGTGGCGTTTTCCATTCCGGATTTCTCAACTTTTTTCACCGCGTTTGAGCTTCCGGCGATGACGCAAGAGGAGGTAGCGCAGGCGGTGGAATACGAGGCCCGCCAGCATGTTCCTTTGCCCCTGCTGGATATTACGTTAGACTGGCAGATTACCGCCGGCAGGCCGGCAACAGACAAACAGAAAGGCACCCCCCTTAAAATTCTGCTGGTTGCGGTTCCAAACGAAGTGGTAAATCAATATCAGCAGATTGCAAGCGCCGCGGGGTTGAAGCTTGACGCGATTGAGGCTGAAGTATTTAGTTTTGCCCGCGCTTCGGCGTCATACGAAAAAGGAGTGGTGGTTTTGGTTGATATCGGAGCTCAAAGCGCCACGGTCAGCATCGTTGAAAAGGGAATGGTCAAACTCAGCCATAGTTTTGATATGGCCGGCGCCGAATTTACACGCAGATTGGCGCAGTCTTTTCATATGGAATACGAGGAAGCCGAGAAAATCAAACGGCAGCAGGGGCTTGAACATTCTCTTGTTGCCGGAGAACAGACGGCGCAGGAGGCTCAACCATCGGTTAAGTTAATCCTCGGACCCATAATAGATTTAATCATAGTTGAGATTGAAAAAATTTCTCGGGCGTTTAAGCAAGAGGAAGGCAAGGACGCGGAAAAAATAATCTTGGCCGGAGGATCGGCTCTTTTGCCGGGGCTGGCGGAATACATCGGATATCAGGTGAAAGAAGAAATAATAATCTCAAATCCATTTGAGAGCCTGTTTTATCCGCCGATTTTGGAACGTCATTTGAAGGCAATGGGTCCGGCCTGGGCGGTGGCGATAGGAGTCGCCAAGAGGGGATTGGAATAAGGCGGCGCGAAGGCTATATTATAATAATCAACTAGTATGGTAGAGCTGATTCCTAAAAAGCAACAGAAGATACAATTGCCTCACTGGCTTGAAGCGCTTTTTTACGCCGCGCTGGTATTTTTTATCCTGGCGATTATTGGCTTCGTGATGATTAATCGTTTTCAGGCCGCGGTCGTGCGAGATATTCAAGTCAACAGGGAGGCGATAGAAAAAGAACGTTCTCCGGAGCGCCGCACGATGGAAGCTAGTGTAAAAGAGTATCAAAAGAAAATAAATGATTTTGCGGCGCTTCTCACGAACCATAGAGAAACGTCCAAGTTTCTTGCTCAGGCGGAAAAATTAGTCCATCCACGGGTTTGGTTTCCAGAAATATCGGTTGACGCCCAAAAAATGACGGTTAAGCTTTCCGGAAGCGCGGCAGACTTTGTCGCGGTGGGCCAACAAATGACAATTCTGCAGAATAACTCCTTGGTTAACAATGTCGTTTTGTCAACTATTTCAGTTTCTCGGGAAGGAGAAGTGCAATTTTCCCTTTCTCTTTCTTTTGACCCGGGAATATTTCAGGCGCAATAAGTAACCATGATTATAAACCGCTCCATTTTTACCGTAATACTGCTGCTCGGGGGGATAGCCATTTCCTTTTTCTTCACTTGGCCGGCTTACCAGGATTTGCGCGTCAAATCGCGCGAGCTTAAAAATGTTAAAACAGAACTCGGATATATCAGCGAATATTATAAACACATAGAAGATACCTCGGCTCGTTTGGCGCAATACAAGCCCGTGCTGGATAAAATGGATTCGGCCTTGCCGCGGGATATTTCTTTTCCGGCGCTGTTGAATTATTTTCAAAATATCACGTCCCAAAACGGTTTGGTTGCGTCAGGCCTGGGGATGCCCTCGGCGGGCACCCCCGCGGAATCCGGCATAAAAGACGTTAAGTTGGGACTTTCGCTTATCGGTTCTTACCAGTCGCTGAAAAATCTTATGGCCAGTTTATACCGCAATGCTAAAATGATTGAAATTGACGGACTTTCTTTTTCTGCGCCGGACAAAGACGGGTTATTTAATTTCCGACTAGAAACAAAGACGCACAGCTACTAAAAGCGGAAATTAAAAGCCAAAAACGCAAAGTATAATAATTTTTAACTTTTCAGTTGAGTATAAACGAACATGGCCATTACTTTTTCCCGGCAAAAGAGAAAACAGCAGTATCTTATTTTGGTTTTTGTCGTGATTATCTTTGTAACCCTGGGAGTCGTTTGGAAGGGTTTTATGTCGCCGTCGGCGGCCCCGCAGTCAATCCCGGCGGCTACCGAGCCGGTAAGGCCTCCGGAAATAAATATAGACTTTGAGCTTTTAGACAAGCTTTCGGGCGAAGAAGCAACGCAGGACTTGGAAGAGTTTCCGCAAATCCCCGTTTTGCCGGAGGGTACGATTGTCGGCCGGGAAAACCCGTTCGTTCAGTATGCTGCGGAGCAGATTCCTGAACCGCAAAGCGGTTCGTCCCCAGCGCAGTAACCAAAAGTTTATTATTTCTCATATGGCGAAGCTTTTACAGCAATTAATTCAGGCGGGCGTCCTGCCAAAAGAAAAAGGCGCACAGCTTGAACAGGAAATAAAAAAATCCGGCGCGAAAGAAGAAGATACGCTTTTGGCGCAAAAAATAATCACGGAGGAAAAATTATTTGAACTGAAAGCAAAAGATCTGCGCCTTCCGCTTAAACAGGTTATTCCCGAGGACATCCCGCTGGAGCTGTTAGGTCTTATTCCCGAAGAGGCGGCGAAATATTACAAGATGATTCCGATAGGCAAGGCTGGCAATGTTGTGGAAATAGGGATGGTTTATCCTGATGATTTTCAGGCGCAGGAAGCCCTGAAGTTTATGGCCCGCCAGGGAGGGTTTAAATACGAGGCGGCGTTAATCACGCCAACGAATTTTCAGGATGTCGCGAAGCGATACCGCACCTTTAAGGGAGAGGTAACAAAAGCTTTGGGAGAGCTTGAAGAAGAGGTTAAACAGGAAAAAAAGAAAGCAATCGGGAAAACTTCTGATGCTTTGGAACGTTTAGTGGAGGATGCGCCGATTACCCGCGTGGTGGCGGTTCTTTTACGCCATGCCGTGGAGGGAGACGCTTCCGATATCCATATTGAGCCCACCAGAAAAGAATTGCGGGTCAGGATGCGTCAGGACGGAATACTAAAAACTCGTCTTATCCTGCCCCTAAAGACCCTTCCGGCGGTTGTTGCCAGAATAAAAATATTATCCAATTTGCGCATTGACGAAACAAGAATTCCGCAGGACGGCAGATTTACAACCAAAATTGACGAGCAGGACATTGACTTTCGCGTTTCTACTCTTCCCACGGTGATGGGGGAGAAGGTCGCGATTCGTATTCTTGACCCGGCGACCGGGCTTAAGGGGTTGGCGGATCTTGGTCTCGTCGGGCACAATCTTAAGGTGACACAGGAAACATTAAAACAGCCCTTCGGGCTTATACTTTCCACCGGTCCTACCGGATCGGGAAAAACGACCAGTTTGTACGCCGCGCTTCAGATTTTAAACAAAGAAAGCCAGAACATTCTTACGTTGGAGGATCCGATTGAGTATTTTATTGACGGCGTCAACCAATCGCAGGTAAGGCCCGAGATCGGATACGACTTTGCCTCCGGATTGCGTTCAATGCTGAGGCAGGATCCGAATGTTATTATGGTCGGTGAGATACGGGACTCCGAAACCGCGGGTCTTGCCATCCATGCCGCGCTTACCGGCCACGTAGTGCTTTCCACTTTGCATACCAACAATGCCATTGGCGTCATTCCAAGATTGATAGACTTGGGCGCGGCTCCCTATTTATTGCCGCCGACTTTGCGTCTGGCAATCGCCCAACGGCTAGTGAGAAGGTTATGCGCTTCGTGCAAGAAGAAAGCAAAGCCGTCAAAAGAGGAAGCGGATATGTTACTCAAAGAATTGCAGGGATTGCCGCAGTTTTCGCAGAAAAATATAAAATCTGATTCAATGGAGACGTACATACCCGTTGGTTGCAGGAAATGCAGATTAACCGGATATTCGGGCAGAATAGGCATTTTTGAAGTGCTGGAAATATCCGGAGCTATTGCTCAAATTATTGCCAAAAAACCCGCAGAATCCGAAATTGAAAAATTAGCTAAAGAGCAGGGAATGATTACCATGCGCCAAGACGGCATGTTGAAAGCGCTTGAAGGCCTTACATCCATTGCGGAGATCGTAAGTATAACGGAGGAACAGAAGTAATTATTATTTTATATTATATTTACATGCCAGCAAACAATCATACCGCGATTACCCGGCTTAAAGAACTGCTTACATTGGCGGTGCAGGAGCAAGCCTCAGATCTGCATTTGGTCGTCGGGCATCCGCCTATTTTGCGCATCGCGCGCCGGCTTTTGCCGCTCGTGCGCCAGAAAAAATTAACTGGTGAGGATACCCGCGAACTGGCTTTCGCCCTAATGGACGTCGGCCAGCAAGAACGGCTTTTGGTGCGAAAAGAAGTAGACTTTTCTTATCACCTTGAGAATAAGGCCCGTTTCAGGGCGAACGTTTTTTACCAAAAAGGGGAGATCAGCGTTGCCTTGAGGCAGGTGCACATGAAAGTTCCCACCCTGGAAGAGCTTAATTTGCCGCCGATAATGCACGAGTTTACTCGCCCCGTACAGGGTTTTGTGCTGGTAACCGGACCTTCCAGTCACGGCAAGTCAACAACTTTGGCCGCGCTGATAGGCGAGATTAACCGTACCCGTCCCGGCCACATAATCACCATTGAGGATCCTATAGAATATCTTTTTGAGGACGACCAGTGCATTATTGAACAAAGAGAGGTTTATCAGGACACTCTTTCTTTTGCCAGCGCCTTGCGGGCCGCTTTTAGGCAGGACCCGGATATTATTATGTTGGGGGAGATGCGGGACCCGGAAACCATGGCCACCGCGATTACCGCTGCGGAAACCGGGCATTTGGTTTTTGCCACTCTTCACACAAATTCCGCCGCGCAGACGATACACCGTATTGTTGACTCCTTTCCGCCGGACCAGCAAGGGCAAATCCGCGCCCAGCTTTCGGGCGCCCTGTTCGGCGTTATAGCTCAACGTCTTTTGCCGCGCATTTCGGGCGGCCTTGTTCCGGTTTGCGAAATTATGTTTAATACGGCGGCGGTCGCCAATCTCATCAGGGAAAATAAAATACACGAACTCCCGCTTGTCATAGAAACTTCGGCGGAGTTCGGAATGATTTCGCTGAATCGCGCTTTAGCTTCTTTGGTCAGCAACAAGGAGGTTACATTAGAAAACGCGATGAACTATTCTCTTAATCCGCAGGAATTAAGAGCGCTTATCCGAAGATAAGATCGCATGCAATTTAATTATCAGGCCAGAACCGAAAACGGACAGGTCAGAACCGGACTGGTGGAGGCGGCGTCGCGGGAGAACGCCCTTCTTGCGCTTCAAAAGTACGGGCTTTACGTTACGTATCTCGCGGAAGAGAAAACGCCCTTTTACGCAAAAAAAATGGACATTTTCCACAAGACCGGCATGCGCGACGTAGTTTTGTTCGCGCGTCAGTTGGCGATTATGTTCAAATCCGAGGTAAGTCTGGTGGAGGCCCTGCGATCTTTGGCTGAACAAGCCGCGAGCCGCGACTTCAGAGAGAAAATTTTAGTTCTTTCCCAAGAGGTTGAAGGCGGTTCTTCTTTCTCGCAGGCCCTGAGGCGTTTCCCCAAAATTTTCAACTCTTTTTTCGTCAGTATGGTAAAATCCGGAGAGTCTTCCGGAAAGCTCTCCGAGGTTTTGGGTTATCTGGCGGACCATCTTGAGCGGGACTATACGGTGCAAGCCCGTATGAAAGGCGCTCTTATTTATCCGGCGATGGTTGTGACGGTGGCGATAATAGTCTTCGCGCTGATGATTTTATTTGTTTTGCCGAATATGACCACTATTTTGGAGGAAACGGATACGGAACTTCCCTTGCCCACGAGAATTATCATCGCAATTTCAAATTTCGCGCGAGCTTGGGGATGGGCGATTGGTTTGTCCTTTATCGGCGGCATAGCGGCCGCGGTGCGCTATGTGAAAACTGAAGCGGGAAGAAGGACGTTAGACGGCATAATTATAAAATCGCCGGTCGTAGGCGATTTGGCAAAAAAAGTATATCTTGCCAGAATAGCCGAAAATCTTTCCACGCTTATTGCCGGCGGTTTGCCCATAGCCCAGGCGCTTGAATTTTCCGGGCAGGTAGTGGGCAATAAAATTTACCAGGAAGTTGTTTTTAAGGCGCGCGATGGCGTAAGAAGAGGAGAGGCGATAAGCGTGATTTTGAAGCAGTCGCCCAAGCTTTTCCCGCCGATGTTCACCCAGATGGTTTTTGTCGGAGAAAAAAGCGGGGCCATAGATAAAACCCTGCAGAATGTGGTAACATTCTATCAGGGAGAGGTTCAGCGCGCCATGGACAATTTATTGGGGCTTCTGGAGCCGTTATTAGTGGTTTTTCTTGGCCTTGGCGTCGCCATCGTAGTGGCCGCCGTTCTGTTGCCCTTGTATAAAATAAGCGGGTTGTAGTAAAGTTAATTTGTATAATAATATGATTGCTCACACACAAAAAAAAGGTTTTACCTTAATTGAGTTGCTGGTAGTTATAGCCATAATCGGGTTTTTATCTTCGGTAGTGCTGGTGTCTATGGGTTCAACCCGGGAAAAAGCGCGCGACTCCAAACGTATGTCCGATATGCGCCAGATAGTTTCGGCCCAGGCTTTATTTTATGCCAATCCGGCAAATATCAGGTATTACGAGTGCGGCAATGTCGCCGGCGGCGGTGATTGCGGAACAGCCACCTGGCCTTCGTCCATCAGTATTTATATGCCGAAAGTTCCGCGAGATCCTAAAAATACCGGCTCAAATATATATATATGGGCGGATAATACGCCCGGCACCGCAACTTCCTTTTGCGCTTATGCTGTTCTTGAGATCAAGGAAAGCTGCGCCAATACGAGATATTACACGGCTTCACAGGTTGGCAATTCGGATCTATGCAGCGCGACGGTTCCATCCCTTGGTTCGTGCTTCTGAACTTTCGCATTGAGTTTTCCACAGCCAGCCACTTGTTTTAATGGCACTCTGTCGTGGTATAATATGTTTAGCGGGAGGAGTTATCCTCTTAATTGAAATATAAGAAAGGTCGATTTGCTTTCTAGTTAAGTAAAAACACTACGAGTATTACCAAAATGACAAAAGGAAAACGAGGTTTTACGTTAATTGAGTTATTGGTGGTTATCGCTATCATTGGTATCTTGTCTTCAATAGTGCTGGTTTCAATGGGCACCGCGAGAGAACAGGCCCGCGACGCCAGACGTATGGCCGATATGCGCCAGATAGTTTCGGCCCAGGAGCTTTTCTACGGAGATAATAATAGGTATTATATGTGCAGCACCGCCAACCCCGGCACCGGCGATTGCGCGGCGACTGTAACATGGCCGAGGTCTATCGGTACATACATGCCCAAAGTTCCAGTGGATCCGAAAAGCACTAACTCCCAATACTATTGGGCAAACAATGTCACGGATAACGGCTATTGGTTTTGCGCTTATGCGACGATGGAAGGCAAGGGCAGTTGTGCCACAGTCCGATACTACTCTTCTTCTTTCGCCGGCAATTCGGAACTATGCGCGCAGCCTACCAGTTCAGCCACTTGCATCTAATCAGCAGTTAGTTTGATACAAAAAATAAACAAGCCGGGAAACCGGCTTGTTTATTTTTTTGTCCGGTTCGTGGTATGATATATTTGGCGGGAAAGGATTTTCTTGCCAGATAATACAAAAATGATGGTCCCAGATTTGTTTTTTTCGCCGTTCATTTTTCTTCTCGGCCTAGCCATAGGCAGTTTTCTTAATGCCGTTATCCACCGCCTCCAGACGGAAGAGAAGCTTTTCCCCGGCAGATCTCATTGCCCGCATTGCCGGCATAAACTTGCCGCGAAAGATTTAATTCCCCTCATCAGCTATCTTTTATTAAAAGGCCGCTGCCGTTATTGTAAAAAACCAATTTCTTTGCAGTATCCGCTGGTTGAGCTTGCGACCGGCTTGCTTTTCGTTGCGGTTTTGCAATATACCGCGCCATTGTTTATTTTTAATCCCGCCGTAATTTTTCAAAGCCCCTTGGTTTTCTTCGTCGGCACGGGAACGTTTTTGTATTATCTTCTCTTGATTTCTTTTCTGACGGTTATTTTTGTCTACGACTTAAAGCACCATATCATTCCCGACAAAATTATTTACCCGGCAATTGTTTTGGCGGCGCTTTTCCGCCTTTTCCAGTCCGCCACAATAAAATGGCATCAGGATTTTGACCTTTGGGATATGGGTTCGGGAGCCGCCCATTTTTTAACCAATCCATTTTTCGCGGGCCTCGGCGCGGCGCTGTTTTTCTATGCAATTTTCGCTTTTTCGCGCGGAAAATGGATGGGTTTTGGCGACGTCAAGCTGGCCCTTTTAATGGGCCTGGTTCTCGGTTTTCCTCTTGTGCTCGTCGCGTTGTTTACGGCTTTCTTGACCGGCGCGGCAATGGGACTGGGTTTAGTGCTTTTGAAACAAAAAAATATGAAATCTGAAGTGCCGTTCGGTCCGTTTTTGGTCGCCGGAACTTTTATCGCCCTATTCTGGGGCCAGCAGATTATTGATTGGTATTGGCATTTACTCTGGTGATTATGAACAAAGGTTTTACCGTTATTGAATTAATGGTCGTTACGGGCATTATAGTGGTTTTAACCGGACTGCTTTTGCCTAACTGGAAAAGCGGCCAAAAACAATTCGCCCTGCAAAGATCATCTCATAAATTGGCGCAGGATATCCGCCGCGCGCAGGAAATGGCTTTGGCCGCGGAAAAATTTGGCGGTCAGGTTCCGTATGGATACGGAGTTTATGCCCGCCAGTCAGAGCCCGACCATTATATAATTTTCGCCGACTTAAACAATAACCAGGATTACGACGCGGGTACCGACGGAATCGTAGAAGATATTTCCATTGAAAAATATTCTTCAATCGGTTTGCTGTCGGCGGACCCTCTGCGCGTTGTTTTTGTTCCTCCGGATCCGCAAGTGATAATCCGGCCCGCCGGCCCCGGCTTCATACGGCTTGTAGCGGGCGAGAGAACATTAGAGGTATGCATTAACAATCTTGGCTTGATTGAGGTTGCAAGCACTTGTTTTCGCAATAATCCTCCGGTGGCGGTTTCCTGTTTGGTTTCTCCTGCTACCGTCGGCGCCGGAGCAAATACAACTTTTACTCTTTCAGGGCAGGCCACAGATGCCGACGGCGACGGCACCATTGTAGCTTGGGTTTGGGACTGGGGCGACGGCAACGAAGTAACGGCGATGTTGAATCCGACCAATCAACAGCACGCATATAGTCTCCCCGCCGGCGAAACCACTTATGCTTATTATCCCAAACTGCGCGTTATAGACGATCAGTCGGCTTCTTCTGGCAATGTTCCCTGCAATCCCATTACGGTGAACGAGGCGGCCGGCGGAAATCTGGTCGGTTACGCCTGGTCGGAAAACGTCGGCTGGATTGATTTTTGCCCGACCAATCAATCAAGCCCCGGAGCGGTGGCTCCGGCTGGAACTCATTCTGCCTGCGGAGAGCTGGCCGGCGCGGAATTAAGGGGTTGGGCAAAAGTTGTGAGTAGCGGCGGCTGGATAAGCCTGAACTGCGCTGATGTTCCCGGCTGTACCAGCGGATACAAGGTTACTTACAATTCCGCGACCGGGAAATTCGGCGGCTTCGCCTGGTCGGAAGATTTCGGCTGGATTTGTTTTGACAGCGCAAGTTGTCCGTAAACATGGCTTGTGATTAGCTTAGCTAATCACAAATGCTTAATATCCAATGATACATTTTCGTAAAAACTCGGGAAAAATAAAAATTGCGACCCTGTTCGTTGGTCTTTTAGCCGTAACACTCGGCGTCATTGCCGCGTACACCAATCTTTTTTCACCGCCGGCGCCGGAAATTCCTGTGGCGGAAGCGGCAACCGTTACCATCGGCACCGCAACCTTAACCTCATACTTTCCCCTTGACGTTTATTTCCAATACCCTTGCGACATTTCCCTTTACACCGCTTCCGAAATAGGAACGTCCGGAAATATTACCGCCGTCAGGTGGTATCGCGGCACGGCCAATAGCGACGCCATTGACAGCCTTTATGTCTATATAAAACACACAAGTCTTGCGAACCTGAATTCAACAACCATAGATACCTGTAATGAAGCCACTTCCGGGGCGACTCTGGTGTATTCAAACGCGAGCCAGCCCGACCTTGACGGCACTACTACCGGATGGTATCCAACCATAACCTTGGGTACGGCCTTTTCCTATAACGGCGCCGATAATCTTGTGGTTGTGGTAAAGACGGTAACTGTGCCGTATGAAACGTCCTACTCGGTCTATCGCTACACTTCCTCTGCGAACAATCATCGCTATTGTGAAAATGACACGTCGGGAGCTTGCAATACCGGCGCCACAACCCTTGATCCCGGTCGCCCAAATATCCAGCTTGAGATTACGCTTCCCAATACCGCCCCCACAGTTACCACCCCCACTTCCAGCGCAGTTACTTCTTCCTCCGCAACGTTAGGAGCCAATGTCACCTCTGATGGCGGAGCCGCGCTCACTGCCAGGGGGACATGCTGGGGCACTACCGCCAGCCCAACCACTAATTGTTTAGCCGAAGGAGGAACC
>Ga0155793_128_pt1 | contig 19329 bp, 20 predicted proteins | sample RifCSPlowO2_01_FD_107447 | JGI IMG/M metagenome (GOLD analysis project Ga0155793, IMG submission 107447) | Candidatus Wildermuthbacteria bacterium RIFCSPLOWO2_01_FULL_48_35 | reverse complement strand
ATATATCCGCGGCTTATTTCGTGGATTCTAACCTTGATAAATATAACTGTCGGTTCCCGCGAAAACTTTCCTAATCCTAACCCAGGAATTGAAAAAAATCAAGAAAAATTCTACAATAAAACAAGTTTTATGGAACTCTCCAAAGCTTACGAGCCAAAAAACGTAGAGGGCAAAATATACGCTTTCTGGGAAAAGAGCGGCTTTTTTAATCCCGACAACCTTCCAAAAAAAACTCACAGCAAAAAACCGTATGCCATGGTTATGGCTCCTCCCAACATAACGGGTTCTTTGCACATGGGGCACGCGCTGGAATCTACGCTCTCTGATATCCTTATCCGCAAAAAGCGCATGGAGGGGCATCAAACGTTATGGCTTCCGGGAACCGACCACGCCGGCATAGCGACCCAGAATATAGTAGAAAAAGAGTTGAAAAAAGAGGGGCTGACTCGTTTTGACCTCGGCCGCGAGAAATTTATTGAAAAAGTGTGGCGATGGAAAGAAAAATACGGTAACGCCATTGTTGAGCAATTAAAAGCTCTCGGCGTGTCCGCGGATTGGTCGCGGACTCGCTTTACCATGGACGCCCCCTATCAAAAGGCGGTAGAGAAGGCTTTTTCGCACTATTACAAAAAGGGGTGGATTTACCGGGGAGAGAGGTGCGTTAACTGGTGTCCGCGATGCAGGACAAGCCTTTCAGATTTGGAAATAGAATACCGCGAGGAAAAAGGAAATTTTTATTACATAAAATACGGCCAGCTTACTTTGGGCACGACGCGGCCTGAAACCAAACTCGGCGACACGGCCCTCGCGGCCCATCCTTCCGATAAACGATATAAGGATTATGTCGGCAAAGAAATTACCATAAAGTCGGTTGATCCGACGACCCCGAAAGACAAAGAACCCAAATTAAAAGAAATACGAATTAAAGTAATCGCCGACAAAGCGGTTGACCCGAAATTCGGCACGGGAATAGTAAAGGTAACTCCGGCCCATGATGCGGCTGACTTTGAAATTCACAGGCGCCATCCAGAAATTCCTATTGTGCAGGTAATCGGCCCGGACGGCAGAATGACCGAGGGGGCCGGAATACGCTATGCCGGAATGAAAACCGCCGAAGCAAGAAAACAAATCATAGAAGATTTGGAAAAGCTGGGACTGATTGAGAAAACGGAAGACTACGCGCACAACATATCTTTATGTTACCGGTGCGGCTCCATGATAGAGCCCATTCTTTCAAAACAATGGTTTTTGAAAATGGATCAGTTGGCGAAAGCGGCTATGAAAGCCGTTAAAACCGGCAAAGTGAAATTTACGCCGAAGCGCTGGGAAAAAATATATCTTGATTGGTTGCGCCCATCCGAGGCCTATGGCGAAGGAGGGCTGCGCTCCATACGGGATTGGTGCATTTCAAGGCAAATCTGGTGGGGGCATAAAATCCCTCTGGATGGCGTTAACGATGTTTTAGACACCTGGTTTTCCTCGGCCCTGTGGCCGTTCGCCGCGCTCGGCTGGCCGGAGAAAACAAACGATTTGGCAAAATTTTATCCGACCGATTTTCTCACTAATGACCGTGGGATAATAAATCTTTGGGACGCGCGCATGATTTTTTCCGGCCTGGAATTTATGAAAAAAGAGCCCTTCCCAAAGCTTTATATCCACGGCACCATACTCACGAAAGAAGGCAAACGGATGTCCAAATCTTTGGGCACCGGCATTGATCCGCTTTTACTGATTGAAAAATACGGGGCCGATGCGACGAGGTGGGGCCTTGCATGGCAGACCGGCGACCTGCAAGATATCAGATTCGGTGAGGATAATATCGTAATGGGGAAAAAATTCTGCAATAAAATCTGGAACGCGAGCCGATTTGTCCTCGGACAAATCGGCGAGTCCTCCGCAGCCCTGCCTCGCCGGCAGGCAGGTTTAGCGAAAGAAGGCGGGCCTAATCCTAAAACGGCTGCCGACAAAAAAATATTAAAAGCGCTTGACGGCGCGGCGAAAGAAACTGCCGACAACATTGAAAAACTGCAATTCGGCAAAGCGGCGCAAAAATTATACGATTTTTTCTGGCATGATTTTTGCGACGTTTATATTGAAACCGCAAAAACCCAAATAAAAAACCAGAGTGCTCAACGAATTGAGGGCTCTGGCGCCCAAACAAAAACGATATTATTGCATGTCTTGTTAAATTCCCTGAAACTTTTGCACCCCTTTGTCCCTTTTGTAACCGAGACAATATATCAGCAGTTGCCTCTTTCGCGCAAAGAAAAATGCTTAATGATTGAATCTTGGCCGCGTCTATGAATTACTACATTCTCCCTTTTTTCGCGCTAGCTCCCAGCACCATATGGCTCTTATTTTATCTGCATAAAGACCGCCACCCGGAATCCAAAAAAATGATCGTGCGGGTGTTTGCCTACGGCGTTGCGGCGACAATTCCCGCCGCCGCACTAGAAGTTCTGCTGGAGCCCAAACTGGCCCTACTTCCTCTTTCCCCGCTCTTTATCTCCGGAATTTATTTTTTTGTTGTCGTCGGAATGACCGAAGAAATTTTTAAATACCTGGCTGCGCGTGAAAGCGTTTTCGCAAGCTCCGAGCTGGACGAACCGCTAGATGTAATGCTTTATATGATTATCAGCGCCCTGGGTTTCGCGGCGCTGGAAAACCTTTTGTATCTTCTGCAGCAATGCGCCGGTGAATTCGCCGCGGCATTATGCCAGGAATCCTTTTTTCAAAACAGCGTCGCTTTAACCATACAGCGCTTTGTGGGCGCAACTTTCCTGCACGCCCTCACCTCGGGAACGTTCGGATACTTCGTCGCGCTTTCCTTCAGCCGTCCAAAATTCAAATTGATTTTCTTCTTGGCGGGCCTCTTTCTGGCTTCCGTCTTGCACGGACTTTTTAATTTTTCTATAATGGAGGTTGCAGGCTTGGGTAAATTGATTATCCCCGTCGGCATACTGATAGGATTAGCCATTTCCACTTCTTGGGGATTCCAATTATTAAAACGTATGCCGAATAAATGCAATATATGAGTTTTTTTGAGAAACTAAAAATGAATATCGCGGAAGACGAGGCGCAAGCCGAACAAAAGCCGAAAAAAAGAGGCCGGCCCAAGGGCGCGGCAAAAAAAACTGAAAATGTTTCGCCGCCGGACGACACGGAGAGCCGTCCCAAAAAGCCGTCGCCGCGGAAATGGGACGAGGAACAAGACCAAAAATTCGGAGAGCTGGCAATTGACGTTTACGAAACCGAAAACGAACTCGTTGTGCAGGCGCCCGTCGCCGGAGTAAAGCCGGAGGAACTGGATATTTCCGTGGAAGACAATATGCTGGTGATCCGCGGTGAAAGGCCTCCGGCGACAACCGAAACCCTAGGCCAAAATTTCATTCTGCGGGAATGCTACTGGGGTTTGTTTTCAAGGCGGCTGGTTCTGCCGGTTGAAGTTGACGGCAATAAAATCAAGGCCTCTCTGGAACGCGGCGTCCTGACAATCCGCATGCCAAAAATTGAAAGCAAAGGGAAGAAAAAAATCGCGGTACAGGAAATGGAGGAATAAACGGCCGCGATGAAATGCAGATTTTGCGATATCCGGAATTAATTATCCTGATAATAGCGGGCTTCTTTACCCGCTTTTGGCATATTGGCACACCGCCTGCGGTGGTTTTTGACGAAGCGCACTTCGGGCTTTACGCCTCCAAGTATTTCTCGCACCAATTCTACGCAGACATCCATCCCCCGCTCGGCAAAATGCTTTTCGCTTTTTTTGGCTGGCTCGGCGGAGGCGTTACCCCGGGGTTTGATTTTGCAGCGGGAGCGCTATATCCCGATGGTATAAATTATATCGCGCTCCGCTCCTTTGCCGCCCTAACCGGCGCCCTCCTGGTTCCCCTTGTATATATTTTTGTACGCGAACTTAATTTCTCCCGCCGCGCGGCGTTTTTAGCCGCTTTTTTAGTGCTTTTTGACAACGCGCTTATTGTTGAATCAAGATTTATCCTCCTGGACATCCCGTTACTTTTTTTTATACTGCTTTCAATCTACATCTTTCTATTGGCGGAAAAACGCCGGATCTTCTCCGTAAAATGGCGTATCTTAAGCATCGCGTGCGGGCTAACCTTGGGGGCGGCGATATCCATAAAATTGGTGGGGCTTGGCGCGCTGGCTTTCGTATGGCTTATCCTTTTTTGGCGGAAAAATATCGCAATAAAGAAAAACGCCCTTATTTGGGCGGCATTTCTTCTGATACTCCCGCTTGCAACCTACATCGTTATTTTTGCCCTCCATATCGCCCTGCTACCCAATCCCTGCGTAAAAAATTGCGGGGCGATGCTGGAAACATTTTCAAAATCTCCTCCGGAGGCCCGCATACTTATGAATGAGAATGTCTACGGCAATGTTTTAGAGAGGATAGCCGGCCAAAACATCTGGATAATATCCGGAACCGTTGGAAGTTCAGATAAAAATTTCTATTACGCATCGCCATGGTACAGCTGGCCGTTCATGGTTAGGCCCATCCCGTACCATCAAGTTCAAATAGATGAAACCCATATTTCTAATATATACTTGCTGGGCAATCCCGTTGTCTGGTTGTTCGGTTTTCTCGGCATACTTGGAACCATTTATTTTTTGGTAAAACGTTTCCTCTTCGGTTACCGCATTGTCTTGCCGAAAGTTTTTGATTCGCCTCCCCTTTTTTATCTGTTTGCCGCTTATTTAATATTTTTTCTTCCTTTCGCGTCTATAGCAAAGGACACTATGCTTTATCACTATTTACCGGCGCTGTTGTTTTCAATTGTCATTTTCTCGGTATCGGCAGATGGTATCTTGTCCTCCTTCGCGGCAAAAAAAGCAAATATCATCTTGGCCGGAATACTATTCCTCGCGCTAATGGGCTTCTTATATTTCGCTCCGCTTACTTACGGTATTCCCCTCGCCAACGGCAAGTTTTTGTCCAGATTGTGGCTTCCGACTTGGAATTACTAAATACTTAAATTAGGCGCCCCGCGCCATTCGCAATGTGTCCCCGGCAGGATTTGAACCTGCAACCCTTGCGGGACGGCGTCCTAAGCGCCGCGCGTATGCCAGTTCCGCCACGGGGACATATTTTTAAAAAGATGGCCGGCGCGCCCGCCTCGTACCAAGCTATGCTTTGGTGCGAGAGCTACCGTTCCGCCACCCAGACAAACCGCATAAACTTTGGGTATTTTAAACCCTGTTCGCCAATAAAACAATCCCCCGTTATCCCGAAAGGATAACGGGGAAGGTGAAATCCGATCAATGCTATCCGCTTAAAAAGCGCCGCCTCCGCCGCCAGCGCCGAGTACGCTTTTCGCAACCGTCACTATTCCTTTCGCCGCCACAGCCACTATAACACCGATGGCCGCGTAAAGCAATTTCTGCCTAGCCTCCTGCACCGCGGTCGCGTTACCGCCGGCAGTTACAAACTGGAACGCGGCCAAAAGGATGAAAACCACCGCCACAACCAGCAAAATGGAAAAAATCCAGTTGGTTATTACCCCAATGGTGCCAAGCAAGGCGTCAATAGTCTGCGGTCCTTCAGGAACCGTTGTGACTGCGCCAAAAGCCACTGCCGGCAGGGCAAACAAGCCAAACATTAAGAACGCTGATAAAACTTTTTTCATAAAATGATGCTTATTTTAGACTAACCGACCTTTTTTCACAAAATGATGCCGACATTTTCCATTATTATATCTATTATGCTCTACTAAAATAAACTCCTTATCATCGTAATCAGCCCCTTACTTATTAATATCACAAAAAGCCCTGCTACGGTATAGATCATAATGTCTTTCGCCCTTTGTATGTTGAGCCGGTCGCCCCCGGAAGTTACGAACACGAACCCGGCAACGATAATCATAATCGGCGCCACCGCCAAAGCAATGTTAAAGATAAAGTTTATAATCCCTTCCACCAATTCGTTGAAGTCATTAGCGCGCAAAGGGTTCGGAATCTCTACCCCCTGAACCGCGGCAATCGGCGCCAAAAGCAAAGTATTGGCCAGCAAAAGCAAAAGTATGCCCTTCTTTATCCGCGATTCTTCTGTTGGATTTATTTTTGTCATTTTGCCAAACAAGCACTTAGGGTTTATGCCCATAACGCCATTATACCACTTTTATGAATTAGCGGTAGCCGATTAAAATCTATAGCGCTAAATACACACCGCCGACGCAACCTTGTCGTCGGAATCAAGACGCATAATCCTAACTCCCTGCGTTGCCCTGCCCAATTTTGCTATTGAACCGATTTTTGTACGTATAACCTGTCCCTTGCGGGAAATAACGATTAAATCCTCCTCTGCCCCTCCGAGAACGCGCGACGCCACCAAATCCCCGGTTTTTTGGGTAACCTGCGCGGCTTTGATGCCCGAACCTCCCCTACCCTGCAGACGATATTCTTTAATTTCCGTCCTTTTGCCGTAACCATTGTTGGTAACCACCAGCAAATAGTTCGCGCCTTTCGCTTCCGGCTTCTGGTTTTTCGTGATTATATCCATACCAACCACCTCGTCCCCCTTTTTAAGGCGAACGCCGGTCACCCCGGCCGCGGTCCTGCCCATCGGCCTGACCTGTTTTTCCGAGAACCTGATGCTTTGTCCTTTTTTTGTGACCAGAATAATTTCGTCCTCTCCCGTGGTTTTCCCCACATGCGACACAAGATCGTCTTTTTTTAGAGTAATCGCGATTAAACCTGATTTTCTGATGTTGTCAAAATCTTTGAGCTCCGTCTTTTTTATGACCCCATTCTTGGTGACCAAAAGAATATATTTCGCGCTTGCCGCGTCTTCTTTGCCGAGAGGCATAATTGACAGCACTTTTTCCTGAGGAGAAATTTCAAGAAAATTAAGCAGGCCCCGTCCTTTGGCCACGCGACTGCCCTCGGGAATTTCGTAAGCCTGACAGCGGAACACTTTACCCGAATCCGTGAAGAAAAGCAGAGAATCATGCGTCATCGCGGACAAGAAATGCTCAATCAAATCGTCGCCCACTGTTTTCATACCCACCATTCCTTTGCCGCCGCGTTTTTGCATTTTATAGGTGCCCGGATTCAATCTTTTAATATACCCGCCGTGGGTCAGGGTAATTAACGTTTCCTCCTGCGGAATTAGATCTTCTTCGGCGATCTCGCCCACTTTCTGCGCCAGCACCTTGGTCCTTCTTTCGTCGCCGAATTTTTCCTTTATTTCCTGCAATTCTTTTTTCATAACCTGCTTTATTTTTTCCGTATTCTTTAAAATTGCGGCCAGCTCACGTATTTTAATCATGGTGTCGCGCAGTTCCTGCTCTATTTTCTGCCGCTCAAGTTTGGCCAGCGCGGAAAGCTTTGTTTCCAAAATGGCGTTGGCCTGAATCTGCGTCAGCTTGAAACGTTTCATCAGGTTTTTCTGCGCGTCGTCGCGGCTGGCCGAACTCTTGATTGTTTTGATTACCGCGTCAATTTTTGCAAGGCATTTATGCAGTCCCTCTAAAATGTGCGCGCGGTCTTTGGCCCGTTCCAAGTCGTATTTCACGCGCCGCACGATTACTTCTCTCCGGTGCTCAAGATAATAGTGCAGAAGTTCTGGCAGAGACAAAAGCCGCGGCTGAATGCCTTCCACCAAAGCAATCGTATTCAGGTGAAAAGTTTTTTGAAGGTCGCTGAATTTGTAAAGCCGGTTAAGGATTTTCTGAGGATAGGCGTCCCGCTGAAGATCAATAACGATGCGCATGCCTTCTTTGTCCGACTCGTCCCTGATGTCTTTCACGCCGTCAATCTTTTTCTCTTGAACTAAATTGGCAAACTGTTCAATAAGCGAAGATTTAAGCACCTGGAACGGAATCTCGCTAATCACAATCTGGATCCTAGCGCCCTTTTCGCCCTCAATAATTTCCACCTTACCCCTGATCAATATGGGGCCCTTTCCCTGTGAATAGGCTTCTATTATGGCCTGGCGGTCATAAATCGTGCCGCCCGTCGGGAAATCGGGGCCCTTAATAAACTGGAAAAGATCTTCAGTCGCGGCCTTGGGATGATCAAGAAAATAGACCAAAGCGTCCGTCAGTTCGGAAAGGTTATGCGGCGGAATGTTCGTGGCCATACCCACGGCAATGCCCAAAGATCCGTTTAACAAAAGCTGGGGCACCGGCGAGGGTAAAACCATGGGCTCTTTTCTCGTGCCGTCGTAGTTATCCGCAAAATCAACGGTGTCGCGTCCGATGTCGCGCAGCATTTCTTCGCCAATGCGCGAAAGGCGGCATTCGGTGTAGCGCATCGCGGCCGGAGGATCTCCGTCAATTGAACCGAAATTTCCCTGGCCCTCCACCAAAGGATAACGCAATGAGAAATCCTGCGCCATGCGCGCCAAAGAATCATATAAGGCCTGATCTCCGTGCGGATGATAACGACCCAAGGTTGAACCGACCACGGTCGCCGATTTGCGGTATTTAGCCCCGTGCGTCAACCCTTCCTCCTGCATCGCGAATAAAATACGGCGATGCACTGGTTTTAAGCCGTCGCGGGCGTCAGGCAAAGCGCGGGACACTATCACCGACATCGCGTAATCAATGTAGGATTCCCGCATCTCTTCAACGATATCCCGGGGTTTGATATATCCCAACTCCGCCTTGTCTTTATTGCCGGGGTTTTTATTTTTATCCGCTTCTTTTGGCATTTTTATCGTTTATTCCGGCGCTGTTTCACTGCCGCCGACTTCCGGAAGCGGAGGCAGGTTTAATCCAGGAAATTCGGCGCTTTCCCATAAATTTTTTCCTTGAAACTGATTTATCCGTTTTTGGGCCGCATTCCACCACCACAAAGACAATAGAAGGGCGGATAAAACCATAACGAGCCAAAAAACAAGCTTTTTGGCTCGCGGCGGCCGATTTTTAGGTTTTTGAACGGCGCCCATTGAGAATTATTGAGAATTAAGGCTTTAACAGCATAACCTTTGTTTCTTCCTGCGGCAGATCTTTCTTTTTTATCAGGAGTTTCTGCTGTGGTTCTACGGATTTGACTCCCATTTCTTTGAGAAATTTATCAACCCCGTCAAGTTTAACCTTAAGACCCGGAATGGCGTAATGCATGGGAATTACTATACGCGGCTCTATTTGGGCGATTATCTTCACGGCATCCGAAGCCGTAATGGTATAAACGCCGCCAACGGGAATCATTAAAATGTCCGCCTCGCCTATCCGCTCCAGTTGGTTCTCGGTTAATTCTTTTTGTCCCAAATCGCCGAGATGGCACAAGCGCATATCTTCCGCCTCTATCGCGTATATTGTGTTGCCTCCCCGTTCGCCTCCGTTGGCATTGTCGTGCCAAGACGGTATTCCTTCAACAAAAATTTCCCTCGTTTCATATTCGCCGGGGCCTTCTATTAAAAACGGGGACCCGCCCATTCCTTTTTTGTTGTTATGATCGGAATGATCATGCGTAACCAGCACCACATCCGCGGCTGATATTTTGGGAAGCCGCAAACCGATCTCCTCTGAAAAGGGATCTATTATAAGCGACGTCTGCTCACCTTTTTGCCTTAAGACCTGCACCTGAAAACAGGATTGTCCGTGCCAAACTATATGCATATGTTTTTGGTAATCAAAAACTTACTGTCTAAATCTTATCATATTTTTGCAAGCCAGCCAAACACTTGCCCTTACTTTGGTTTCCTGATATATTGCTAAATATGAAAAACGTTATTGAGCAAAACAGTCTTTCCTACCTGTTAAGGCCTCCCAAGGTCGGAGAAATCATGGAGGGGACAGTCGCCGGGCAGGGACGATCCGCGCTGTATATTGACTTGGGCCCGTGGGGAACCGGCATTGTTTTCGGCCGCGAGTTCCATGCCGCGCGCGACTTAATTAAAGGACTCAAAAAAGATGAGCGCATTTTCGGCAAAATCGTGGAGATAGAAAACGATGACGGATATATTGAGCTTTCGCTTCAGGCAGCCGGGAAAGAACTTACCTGGGAAACACTTCGCGGCGCGAAAGAAAATAGAAGCCCGATAAAAGTAAGGGTTCTTGGCGCGAACAAAGGCGGCCTGCTAGCCGAAGTTTCGGGCATCCAGGCATTTTTGCCGGCGTCTCAGCTGTCGGCGGAGCACTACCCCCGCGTGGAGAACGCCGACCAGTCGCAAATTCTTCACGAACTGCAAAAATTCGTCGGGCAGGAACTGGAGGTGCACATTCTTGATCTTGACCCAAGGGAAGAAAAACTGATTTTGTCCGAAAAAATAAAAGAGGCCGAAAAAATAAAAGATTTGTTGTCCGCCTATCAAGTCGGGGACGTCGTGGACGGCGAGGTAAGCGGTATTGTGGACTTCGGCGCGTTTATAAGGTTTTCGCCGCCTCAAGACCCTCAAAATGAAGACGCGAAAAAAGAAAGTCTGGTCGCCGCAGAAGGCAACACAGCCTCTATTGAGGGACTCTGCCATATTTCGGAACTGGACTGGAAAATTGTGGGACATCCGAGAGAAATCCTTAAAATAGACCAAAAAATAAAAGCCAAAATCATAAAAATAGAGGGCGATCGCGTTTTTCTGTCGTTAAAAGCTCTTAAAACGGATCCTTGGGCGGAAATTGAAACGCAACACAATAAGGGCGACTTCGTGCGTGGAAAAGTCACGAAATTAAATCCTTTCGGCGCGTTTGTGGAAATAGCTCCGGGGATTCAGGGTCTTTGTCACATATCCGAATTCGGCACGAAAGAAAAAATGGAAGAAGCGCTATCGTTGGGCCAAGAATACGAATTTGAAATTTTGCAGATAGACCCGAAAGAACACAAAATGGCGCTGAAACCTCCGCAAGCGACATAGGGGGGTTGACACAAATTAAATAATATGATAAGATGGAGCGTCAAGTATCTGCTTGGCGCTTCTGTTCATTTCACTATTCAAAAGTCAAAAAGGAGGGACGAAACCAATGAGGGTATACATACACGGACACATAGAAATCGCGCAGGCACTTCACGATGCGGCGGCGGCGGACCCGGAACATATCCGGATCATGCCAACAGGAGACAGGACAATTATCTATCCCATTAAGGCGCTAGACCAGTGGGGCAGGCCCCGCCTTCTCATTCCCGATGCGGTCCCAAGCCACATCCGGGCCGCCCTCCGCCAAACAGATTGTTGGCGAATCTCCGTCCACGCAGTAGGAGACGGAGAAGTCCAGGTCAGACGCAACGGCTGTTTGATCAGTCCGGGCATCACGACCACAACCAAAGCCAGCGAGGCCCGGTTGCGCAAATACTTTGGCGCAGCCGGCGAGTTGTCCGTCGTCTTTCAAAGGGACATTGACGGACAACTGGTCCATTGGCACCCGGTTGTGCTATTGAATCGGCGCACCGGAGATTGGTACATTGACCCACGCATCAGATCAGTAGGAACACCAGCGGAACTCATGGTTTTCATTCCGGCCGCCGATGGAAACACCGGTAGTATGGCCGACTACGAGCTTTTTCAGCAAGAAAAAGAAAAGACGCGCGTAGGCGCATAGGAGGTTATACGGTGGCCAAGAGATATCGCCCTGCGACCGGAGAAGAGCTTGATGCCCTACAGATCAGATTTAGCGCAGGTGGCAAGAAGTCACGCCGTCGCAGGATGCGCGAGGAAGAGCAACAGGACTACCAATCCCCCGGACAACAGAATAGCCGACAACCGAATACAGCAGCGGCAAACATCGTCACAGCACAGGTACCACCCATATCCGGCAATATACGGAAGGAGGAACGAATGACCGACGACAAGGCCCAACTAACCCGGTCCCAGACCGCACACGCAGCTCCCCAAGCTCCCGCCCGAGTACAGCCTCTATACTGCCCCATCTGTCCTCCGGACAAAACCCCGAACACCAGGCGCAAGCCAACAGACATCGTCTGCGGCGATTGCTACAGGCGATACGCGGATGAGGCCGCAATCGCGCTTGCCCGTGGAGGGTTCATCACCCTCTTTGAGTGGGTCGCGGCAAAGGCCGCGACGATGCTCCCGGAGCTGGAGGAGCAGTCCGGCGAGGCCCAGGCAGATGTTCGCCTTCTCAAGGCGAACATCAACGCCGAGGCCGCGGCGCGGCTAAGGCAGAACAGCGGCGGCCGGAACATTCCACCCGAGATCTGGAGGCCGGCCCTCCAAGAGCTTACCCAAACGCTCTGGAGGGAACGCGGCGGCAACGGCAAGTTTGCCAGGATGAAAACCCTGGAAGCGAGGATCGCTCTGATGCAGAGCATTCTCGCGAAGGCCGCCGAAGCGCCTGCCGCGCCGCCTGCCGGTGCAACGGACCCGGAGCCGCCCGCCGCGCCGCCTGCCGGTGCAACGAACCCGGAGACGCCTGCCGCGCCAGTGACAGCTGTAACGGACCCTGAGCCGCCCGCCGTACCCACGCCGAAGCGTGTCCGGCGGAACACAGCCAAGGCGACCGCGGATCCCGCAGCCTCGACAACTAAATAGGATAAGCACCCCCTCCGCGAAAGCCCCGTTGGGAAAACCCAACGGGGCTTTTATAATAATACTGGCGAATGCTACAATGCCCTTGATGGCACGACGGCAAAATAACAAAATCATTATCGCCCTCGGCGGATCAATAATTATGTCCGCCAAAGGAGAGATAAATATATTTTTTTTAAAAAAATTCAGAAAGTTTATCTTGGGGTTCGTAAAACAGCGCAGGCATTTTGTCGTAGTAACCGGCGGCGGAACAACAGCCAGGGCCTACCAGAAAGCCGCAAGGAAAATAGCGCGCCTTTCACACGAAGACATGGATTGGCTGGGCATTCACGCCACAAGAATAAACGCCCACCTCCTGCGCACCATATTTCGCGACAAGGCCTATCCCACGATTCTAGATGACCCCCACAAACCCGTTAAAACAACCCGGCCAATAATCATCGCTGCGGGCTGGCGGCCGGGCTGGTCAACAGACTATATCGCTGTTTTGCTGGCAAAAAGATTTAAGGTCAAACAAATTATAGATGCGGGGAATATCCCTTTTGTCTTCACCAAAGACCATAAAAAATACAAGAACGCGAAACCCATTAAGAGCATTACCTGGCAAAAATATCAGAAACTTATAGATTCCTCTTGGACGCCTGGCATGCCTGCCCCCATTGATCCCATAGCGGCAAAAGAGGCAAGGCGCTCAAATATTAACGCCGTAATAATTGACGGAAAAAATCTGAAAAATTTCAGAAAGGTCCTGCTGGAACAGCGATATGTCGGGACTTTCATCGGTAACGGCCAAACTCGCCTTCGCCTCGCCTCCGCTAAAGCTTCGGCGGACAGGCAAGACTATGGCGAAGCGAAAAAAGTTGAAATTTTTTAAAGTCCGTGCTAAAATGTCGGGTATGCCCATGCTAAAAAAACCCAGCGCAAATTTGGCTAAAAATTTTTTATTTGCCCTTCTTTTGCTTGTTTTTATTTCAACCGTTTTTTCGATGTTCCCCTCCCCCGCCAAAACGCGGGAAATCTCGCTGACCGAATTGGCGCAAGACGTCAACCGGGAAAAAATACAAAAAATAGAAGCGGAGGGCAACGCCGTAAAAATTGTTTACCGCGACGGTTCTCTGGCGCGCGCCACGAAAGAAATGGAAGCGTCTCTTTCGGACTCCATGCTTAACTACGGCGCCGAAAAAGAAAAACTAATCCTGGTTGACGTTAAAACTAAAGAGGACCGCGGCCTGCTCTTTTGGCTGGGGCCGGTTTCGCTGTTCTTATTCCCCCTGCTGTTCCTCGGCTTATTTTTCTGGATGATTTTCCGGCAGGCAAAAATCGGAGCCATGCAGGCGTTTAATTTCGGCAGGGCGGGAGCGCGCCTCTTCGGAGCCGAAGGCCATCCAAAAGAAAAAATTAACTTCAAGGACGTCGCGGGGCAGGAAGAAGCGAAACAAGAATTGCAGGAAGTGGTGGATTTTTTGAAAAATCCGCAAAAATTCCTGAAAATAGGCGCCCGCATCCCGCGCGGAGTCCTGTTGATGGGTCCGTCGGGCGTGGGCAAAACTCTTTTGGCTAGGGCGGTCGCCGGAGAAGCTAATGTGCCCTTCTTCCATATTTCAGGGTCGGAGTTCGTGGAAATGTTCGTCGGCGTGGGAGCCGCGCGCGTCCGAGATCTTTTCTTTACCGCAAAGAAGTCGGCGCCCGCCATAGTGTTCATTGACGAGCTTGACGCCGTGGGCAGGCACCGAGGAGCGGGTCTGGGCGGCGGCCACGACGAGAGAGAACAAACCCTGAACCAAATTTTGGTGGAGATGGATGGTTTTGACCGCGACACGAACATCATTGTTATGGCGGCAACGAACAGGCCGGACATTCTGGACCCCGCGCTTTTAAGGCCGGGCAGATTTGACCGCAAAGTCATACTTGACCTTCCCGACGTGAACGGCAGAGAAGAAGTGCTTAAAATTCACGCGCAGGGCAAACCCTTGGCGCCGGATACCGATCTGCGGGAAATCGCGGAAAGAACGCCGGGATTTTCCGGCGCCGATATCGCCAATGTTATGAATGAAGGCGCCATTCTGGCCGCGAGGCGCAATAAACATCAGGTACATCAGGCAGAATTGCTGGAAGCTATTGAAAAAGTCCTTTTGGGCCCGGAAAGGCGAAGCCATATGCTGTCCAAAAACGAGAAGGAAATCGCCGCTTACCACGAAGCCGGACACGCCTTAGTCGCAGCCAGCCTGCCAGACGCCGAGCCGGTGCGTAAAATATCCATTGTAGCGCGCGGTCCTGCCGCGGGATATACCCTACAGCTCCCGACCGAAGACCGGCGCTTAAAATCTCGTGCGAATTTCTTTGATGACCTAGCCGTGCTTCTTGGAGGATGGTCCGCGGAAAAAATAGTTTTTGGCGACATTACCACTGGAGCTTCAAGCGACCTTGAAAAGGCTTCGGATATCGCGCGGCGCATAATAAAAGAATACGGCATGTCGGATAAGCTCGGGCCAGTTGTGTTTGGAGAAAAAGAAGAGTTGGTTTTCCTGGGAAAGGAAATCGGAGAACAAAGAAATTATTCCGAAAAAACGGCGGAAACAATAGATAAAGAAGTAAGCCGCCTAATAGAAAATGCGCGCGCCACCGCGGAAAAAACAATAAAACGGAGAAGGAAACTGTTAAAAAAGATAGCAGAGGTCTTGATGGAGAAAGAAACCATAGAAAGAGCCGAATTTGAAAAAATCGTAGGGAAAAAAGTGCGCGCGTAAGGAGAGCGCCTGTAGCTCAGTGGCAGAGCACCGCCCTTATAAGGCGGCCGCCGCAGGTTCGATCCCTGCCAGGCGCATCGCATCAATGATGGGCGCGTAGCTCAGCCTGGAGTGAGCGCTTCCTTGACATGGAAGAGGTCACAGGTTCAAATCCTGTCGCGCCCACCACGTTAAACGAGCCCGGAAAATAATATGGACGTTATTTACGAAGACGAAAACGTCTTGGTATTTGATAAACCACCTGGTGTCATTAGCGACAACATCCCGTTGCGCGTCCATCGCCTGGACAAGGATACTTCAGGAGTGTTGCTGGTGGCTAAAAACGAAAAATCTCTGAAATTTTTGCAGGAACAATTCAAAGAAAGACGCGTAGAAAAAAAATATATTTCCCTGGCGACGGGCGACATTAAAACCGGTGCGGGAATAATAGAAACTTTGCTCGGACGCTCTCCAAAAGACAAAAGGAAACAAAGGGCATTTTTAGCTCAAGAGCCAAGGGCTGAAAATAAAAGGGCGGCCGTTACGGAATATAAAGTTATTGAAAGGTTTCCGGCTTTCACTCTGTTGGAAGTAACGCCGAAGACCGGACGAAAACATCAAATCAGGGCGCATTTGGCGCACATCGGGCACCCCATAGCCGGAGACAAATTATACGGTTTCAAAAACCAGCCCTGTCCGGCGGGACTGAAACGGCAATTTCTTCACGCCAACTATATTAAAATAACTCTGCCCTCGGGCGAAATTAAAGAGTTCATTTCCCCATTGCCAAAAGATCTAAAATTGGTATTATCCAGTTTAGCGCACTAAACATCGCATTGTCGCGCGCAAATCAATATGACAAACAAAATAGAGATATTTTTAAAGCAATTCATCAAAACATCCTTACCGGATGTTCGTCCCGGAGATACCGTCCGTGTCCATCAAAAAATCAGGGAGGGTGGCAAAGAAAGAAGCCAAGCTTTTGAAGGTTTGATAATCGCCAGAAAACACGGCAAGGAGGCCGGCGGAACAATAACCGTCAGAAAAATCGTTAGCGGAGTGGGCGTGGAGAGAATTTATCCACTTCACTCCCCCATATTGGAGAAAATAGAAATCGTCAGACGCGGCAAAGCAAGGCGGGCGAAGTTGTATTATTTGCGGACGGCAAAAGGAAGAAAGGCAAGATTGAAGGAACAAGAACTCTTAAAAGAAAGCAGATAGGTTTGGCGAACGGAACCGAACGGGCGCGGGTGGCGGAATCATAGCTGTTCCTAAGGTATATAAAAATCGGTAGACGTAGTATAATAAAGGGATGGGAAAACGCGGCCCTGCGCCTCGAAAACTAATATCAATAAAATGGTCTCCGGAACTTGCGTATGCAGTTGGACTGATCGCAACGGACGGTTGCCTTTCTGGAGACGGAAGACATATTGATTTCACATCGAAAGACGAAGATTTGGTATTGACTTTCCGGAAATGTCTTGGGTTAAAAAATAAGGTTGGCCGTAAAACTAGTGGGTATACTCACAGCAATGCTTACTTTCGTGTTCAGTTTGGAGATGTGAATTTTTACAGTTGGTTGGTGGGAATTGGTCTGTCTCCCCATAAGTCCAAAACCATCGGAGCATTAAAGGTGCCGAAAAGCTTTTTCTTCGATTTTTTAAGGGGGCTTTTTGATGGGGATGGGAGTATATATTCATTTTGGGACCCACGCTGGCATAGTAGTTATATGTTCTATATCCAGTTTGCCTCCGCAAGTCCACCACACCTTGAATGGCTACAGAGTAAAATCTATGCTCTGGCTAAAGTAGCGGGCAAAATCCGGGTCTCTGGTCGTGTATACCAACTCGTATATGCAAAACAGAGCACGTATATATTGTTCAGAAGAATGTTTTATGCGAACGGTCTTCCCTGCTTAAAAAGAAAATATATAAAGGCTAGGGAAATTTTTAGAATCGACATGAATCACAACAAGGCAAGCCCAGGTGTCGGAACTTGGTAGACGATCTAGCTTGAGGGGCTAGTGCCAGCAATGGCGTGCGGGTTCGAATCCCGCCCTGGGCACATCCGCTTCGCTCAAATTAAAAAAACTCGAAATTTTGGGCGGCTAGCTCAATGGCTAGAGTGTCTGCTTTACACGCAGAAGGTTATAGGTTCGAATCCTATGCCGCCCACTAAGGAAGTGATTATGGAAAAATACAAACCAACAGCGCTGGCAGGCGTAGGCATTATCATCAACAAGGACTGGAAGGTTCTTTTAATCAAAAGGCGGGGTTCGCATGGTGCAGGCACCTGGGCGCCGCCAGGCGGCCACATAGATTATGGAGAATCGGTTAAGGCTTGCGCCAAAAGAGAAGTTAGGGAAGAAACAGGAATCGAGATTAAAAATTTACGCATTATCGGTTTTATCGAAGATATCTTCAAAAAAGACAAAAAACATTATATTACGATATGGGTGAAAGCCGATTGGAAATCAGGAGAGATAAGCCAAAACCACGAAGAATTTTCCGAAATCGGCTGGTTTTCTTGGAAAAAACTTCCAAAACCCCGCACTTTATTTTTTGAACATTATCTTGAGGGGAGGATACTCCCCTAGTTCTGCCGGGGTAGCTCAGTGGTGGAGCTCTGGTCTGAAGAACCAGGAGTCGCGAGTTCGATTCTCGCCCCCGGCACCACATGGGAAATTGCAAGTTTGAAAGGTTCGCCTCGCTTCGCTCGGCGACTAATTCGTATTCAATTTTGGGGGCAAAAACGAATTGGCGGTTTTGCATTTTGGGGGAAGAAAAATTTTTAATCCAAAACACAAACCTAGAAAAAGCCCTAAAATAGGGGCTTTTTCTGTTGGGCTTGACTTTCAAGCCCACATATGCTATATTAGCAGTGTTCTCAGAATCGCAAGAAACTGATAATCTCTCCGGTAATAGTGCCGTAGAGAACAGCACATTCCAAAAGAAAGGAGCAGCGCAAATGGTCGAGGTCAATCTCTACAAGTTCGGCGCGGTTCTCGTCACGATGCTCGTCGGTGCGGTCATCGTAACCCTCATCGACACCGGCATGGACATCAAATGGGAGAGCTATCCCTGGTGGAAGCAGCTCGCCCACAAGGTCGTCTACATAGCCTTCGGCGGAATCATCATGGTATTCTGATCCATGGTCGCGCAGTTCAAGCGTCACATCCTGCCCGTCAACGAGCCCCTCGCAGAACACGTTTCTGCTTGGGGCTCTACTTATTTCTAAAATCGGAACCATTGTTATTTTCATAAAAATTCTATATTATTTAGATATTCGCCTTGCGAATTATGGATTGAATGCCGCCAAAGAAAAACTTGAAATTGTCAGCGGTGCGGCGGAGCCGCGATTTGCTGGGCTGGCTCCTCGCCGCCGAAGGCGGCGAAATGCGTTCGAACTATTTTCAGAATAGAGCACCAAAAATGCGGGATTAGTATAGTGGCAGTACGCTACCTTGCCATGGTAGAGGCGCCGGTTCGACTCCGGTATCCCGCTCAAAAAAAACCGAAAAAGCTCTTTCCCATCTTATAGCGCTATCCCTTGACACCCCCCCTTTGCGTAAGCTAGTATATATTAATCCCCGTGAAGGGGATTTTAATATGCCTATATACCCAAAATACCCTATTATGAAGGGCATTAACCCCTTTGCCTCGTTTCTTTTGCTTGAAATGCTATTGGGAATAGTAATGTGGTATCCCCTTAAGGCCGCAGACGTTGAGGCGGTATCCCAAGCCGAGCAAGCCGTTAGTTCAGGCGGAGCGCCGATGATACAAAATAATAGCTTACTGCCCCTGCCAGACCTTATTACGCCGCCCTCCGCGATTTCAGAAAGGGTTGTAATGGTTATCACGGCCTATTCAAGTTCGGTCTGGGAAACTGACGACGACCCCCATATCACTGCCGCCGGAACCTCGGTAAGGCCGGGGATCGTGGCAAACAACCTTTTGCCAATGGGCACCAAGGTTCGTCTTCCTGAATTATACGGGGACAAGGTATTCGTGGTGGAAGACAGAATGAATTCCCGCAAGGGCAAATATCAGCTAGACGTATGGTTTCCGTCGCACCAAGAGGCAAAAAATTTCGGGTCAAAGAAAACCTACGTGGATATAATGGAAAACTAAACTGTATAACAACCCCGCCGCGGCAGCTGCCGCG
>Ga0155793_139_pt1 | contig 24236 bp, 20 predicted proteins | sample RifCSPlowO2_01_FD_107447 | JGI IMG/M metagenome (GOLD analysis project Ga0155793, IMG submission 107447) | Candidatus Wildermuthbacteria bacterium RIFCSPLOWO2_01_FULL_48_35 | reverse complement strand
AATGCCGGATGCCCTCGCCGCGCTGGCGTTGCATCAGTTTAAAAAACTGGAAGGATTTAACGCCCATCGTAAGGAACTGGCGATATTTTATTATAAAAACCTAAAAGATACAGAATTTATATTGCCGCGCATTTCCAACGGCGGCTCTCATATTTTTCTACGTTTTCCCGTGCGTTATCCGCGAGCCCACGAGGTTATCAAAAAATGCTGGAAAAATAATATTTTAATAGGGGATTGGTACACAACGTCCATTGCGCCACACGACACAAAATTAGACAAAATGGGGTACGAAATAGGTAGTTGTCCCGTTGCGGAAAAATTGGCAAAAGAAACATTAAATTTGCCGACGCATATTAATATTTCTGAAAAGGAGGCCGGCAGAATCGTAGCTTTTCTGAAATCCTTTCTGAAAACATAAAAGGCGCCGCATCTTTTCGGAATTGGCGCCTTGGGGGCCCAGCTATGGAAGGCCTTGCCTGGTGCTACGGGGTTTCGTAATGGTTTCGTAGTGAGAGACGACTTCAACGCAGTATCGAGGGAGCGTGTATCTGCCTCCATACATAAAAGTTACGAGAATGTCTGGCCTGTCAGTCAGCACAAATTCACCTTCGATCGCGTCGTAGACATCAAGATTGAGGTCATGCACGAGGCGGTTGCTTATCTCACCTTTTTGCATGCCTTCCTCGAGTCCTTTCCGGGTAACACGTACCGTTATTCGATGCCTCATCATTGCTTTACACCTCCTGCCTATATATTAGCATATTGTTTTAATATTGTCAAGTGAAAACCGAAGAAATTACAAACAAAGAGAAATGGGAAAATTTTCTTTCGCATATTGACGAGAAGACGTTTTTGAATTCCTGGAATTGGGGGGAGTTTCAGTTAAAAATGGGGGATAAGATTTGGCGGTTGGGGATTTTTGATGGTGGGGACTTAGTGGCTATTGCGCTAGTGGTGAGAGTGAAAGCAAAACGTGGGACGTTTTTGTTTGTGCCGCACGGACCAACAATGCTTTGCATTGCCGGAAATCCGAAATCCGAAATCCGAAATCCGAAACAAATCCAAAATTCTAAATCGCAAATTCTAAACACGTTTTTAAACGAACTCAAAAATATAGCAAAAAAAGAGGGTGCTAGCTTTATTCGGATTGCACCAATTTTGGAAAGGAACGGAGAAAACGAAAAAATATTCCGCGAACTTGGTTTTAGAACCGCTCCTATGCATATGCATCCGGAAGTGACTTGGGAACTGGATATCACGCCATCGGAAGACCGGCTTTTGGCCGGGATGCGCAAGACCACCCGTTATTTGATACGGCAGGCGGTGAAAAATAAAGACATTGAAATTATCAAAAGTTGTAACGTTGAAGACGTAGATAAATTTTATAATCTACACAAGGAAACGGTTGGCCGCCATAATTTTACGCCATTTTCCTTAGAATATATCAAAAGGGAATTTGAGAGCTTCGCGCCTCGCCCGCCAGACGCTGAGCTGTCAGGCGATGCGGGCGGGCTAGATAACGAAATTGCCGTTTTCCACGGAAAATATCGCGGTGAGCTGATAGCATCGGCCATCATAGTCTTCTGGCAGGGCGCGGCGTATTACCACCACGGGGCGACATCGTTAAAATACCCCAAAATTCCGGTTGCCCATCTTCTGCAGTGGGAGATTATAAAAGAAGCAAAAAGGCGGGGCTGCGAAAAATATAACTTTTGGGGGATAGCGCCCGACGGCGCCAAAAACCATCCCTGGGCCGGATTAACCTTGTTTAAGACGGGTTTTGGCGGAGAGCAAAAGGGATACGTCAAGACGCAGGATTTGCCGCTTTCGTGGGCTTATTGGCCGGCCGCCATATTTGAAGCATTTAGAAGAAAAAAAAGGGGATTGTAGCCTATGACTTATCGGCTGAAAAAAACAAGGCGATTAAAACCGAAACATTCCTTCTGGAGAAACAAATCTTTATGGGTCGGAGTTTTATTGTTATGCACCGCCGGAGCAGCGGCTTATTTAATTTTTATATCTCCGTATTTTCAGGTTACAGATGTGCGCATTTTAGGAAACCAGGAAGTAAAAACAGAGGAGCTTCAGAAGTTTGTTTCAGATAGAATTAGCCACAATGTTTTTTTATTTAAAACTAAAAGCATTGTGCTTGTTTCACCCGCTAAATTAAGAGCCGAACTTTTGCAATCTTTTCCACGCCTGGCCGAAGCAAGTTTTTCGCGGCGGCTGCCCGGCATGATTATTCTAAATATTCAGGAACGAAAACCGGCTGCCGTTTGGTGCCATCAAGAGTCTGAAGGAACAGATTTTCTCCGTTGTTTTTTTATCGATTCAAATGGAGTGGCGTTTCAGGGAGTTGATGTGGAGAATAGAGCAACCTTTCCTCTTTTGCGCGATCGGTATTCAAACGAAACGCCCCGTCTTGGAAGCGCAGTAATCCAAAGAGATACTTTAGAGAAAGTGCTGGCACTGGAAAATGAGCTCATAGGAGCTTTGCACATTGAAGCAAAAGAAGCGATCTTGTTGCCCGAAAACAGGGTTAATATTGTTACCCAAGGGAGTTGGGTAATATATTTTGAGCTGCCTTTGGAGTTGTCATGGCAGATAACGCGTTTGAAGTTGTTGCTGGCAAAAGAAATTCCGGTCGAACGTCGGCCGGAACTGGAATATATTGATATGCGCTACAGCAAGGTGTATTACCGATATCGGGGAAGTGAGTAGCGCCTACAGGATGTTATATACAAAAATTGAGTTGCCGATGACGGTTACGGGTTGATAAGGATATAGCCAATAGAAGTGGCTGGTTGATTCATTGAATCCGGGGGCGGGTACTGATTGACCCCCGCGCAGGAGAGTCGCCGAAATCGCGACCCAACCCTTTTGCGGCTCTTCCCACTTAAAACTTTCGGCTTTCCCGCCCAAATAGTATTTTGGAATGCCTCCGCCAAAGTAGGCGATTTTTATTTTATCTATATTGTTTTGCTTAACGAATTTGGCAAGTCGTTTTAGGTCTTGTCCCCAGTCAAGGTTGGAATCAACGACATAACTTGAACCGCCAGTTGGCCCGCCGGCAAGTTCATTGAAATAAGAAAGAAAGCTTGGATAAACTTTTATTACGGTTATTGCCTGCCACAAAAGTATAAGGACGACAAAAGCAAAACTGAATTTTTTAAATCTGCCGCCGGTGGGAACCCACTGCATTGTGGCCCAGGCGACTAATGCATAAACAAATGGAAACGTGGGTAAGAGGTGCCGGATGCCGATATTAAGATTGCTTGCGAGCGAAGCCGCCCAGTAGATCGCTATCCATAACAGCATCGCGAATTGCGTGAAATGGCCGGCCAGCCACGATTTTAATCTTTTAGGGCTTTCTTGCCATGGAGGCCGCTTGATTGCAACCGCCATATACACAAGCGCGAAAATTATCAACAAAAACAGCGCGAGGGGTTCTTTAATAACGTAAATAAGCGGGAAATAGCTAAGCCAGCCGGCCGCGGAAACCTCGCCCATGAAATATGTGGTATTGCCGCCAGACGCTCTTTGGGTTGCCATATCAACGCCAAGCATATAATAGCCCCATGGTCTCAATAGTTCGTGTTGTGAAAGAAATAGAGTAAATGGTATTAATGCTTTTCCGGCAGGGTGACCCTGGGTGAATACTTCAACGTATTTGATTTGTTTTTCCGCGGGAAGATTTTGCACGTGGAATGCGTATACCGGCCAGATGAGTAACCAGGCTACGGCGATAATCGCGGCGAATTTAACGCAATACAGAAAAAAGTTTTTAATTTTCTGCCTTCCAATTTTAACTAAAGTCCAAAATATTATAGTTAATCCCAGAAACGGATAAAGCAAAACCAGATTGAATTTTATGAGTTCCGCTATGCCGAGAGCGATTCCGGCAAGAATAATATTTTTGAGCGAAGGATTCTGCAGGAAATTTAAGAAAAATGCGGTGGCCAGCACGACGCCAAGAGCCGCGCCGACGTCCGTGGTTACGAGCCGGCCGTGCGCCAAAAAGGTAGGAGAGAAAGAATAAAGGAAAAGAGTCAAAAGTGCTGCATTATCGCCCCATAATTGCCGTATCCAGAAAAATAAAATCAGTCCCAGCAAAAGCATAACAATTATCATCGGGATTCTTCCCCAGAAAAGCATCTTGTCGGCATCGTTGCCGGACTTGTAAAAAAGCGCTGTGCCAAAATCCCATTGGCCGTTTAAATCTTCGGTCCAGGCCTTAACATCCGATGGAAAATTAATTCCACTGATAAAAAGCAGGGGCAGGGCGGCGAGATCTTTAATAAGCGGAGGATGCTCCGGATTTATCCGCATATCCTGTTGCGTGAGATAGGAATAACCGGCCGGCAAATGGGCGAGTTCGTCCATTGTGGAGGAATCTTCGGCCATACTTGAAATTGCAGCAATACCCATCCAAGCGAGTAAGCCGGTTGCGGCAAGAAAAGTAATTTTATTTGAGGTTTGCATACACTTTTTGAGTTAATGTTTAAAGCCCCGCCTTCGTTCCACTTCACGGAACTTCGGCGGGCAAGCCGAGGTTAAACACGGTTATTCCATTTTCCGTCGTGATTTTTCCCTGCAAGAATTTTTGCGAAAGGATGCTAAAAAGGCTTTCATCGTCTTTCATCGGAACAATGATTGTAGCGGCGGCGGGGACAATGGCGTCTAGGTTTTCGGGCTTAAGATAAATTGCGCGTGGTTCCCCGTATTTCGTGCGCTCAATAAACATCGGAGTCTGGGCGGGCATTGGCAGGCCGTCGGGCAATGGTACGGGAACGCCGCCTTCATTTACGATAACATATTTTTTTGTTCTTTCGGGCAAAGAGTTGAGATAATTTCCGATTTCAACATAGGACTTGGTAAACGCGCCTTCCGTTTCCTTGTTCTGTCCCCAGAGAATAAAGTATTTGTTGTACTCGGCGAAAGCGAGCATGGCGAGGAAAAAGAAGGCAGAAAATAAAAGCAATTTCTTGCGGACGTTTTTTGCCAAGAGCCATTGCCACATTGTCCAGCCACCTATGGCGGCAAAAATATATGGAACCGGAATTACTCCTATGGTGCGCAGGGAGTGGGGAAGGCCCTCGTAGGTAAGAGCGCCGGGGAGCAGAAAAATAAAAAACCAAGAAAGAAGAAAAAGATATGGTAGAGAATCGGCGTTGCGGTGGCAGAAAAACATTCTAACATTCTGCAGAATGTTAGAATGTTTTTCTGCTTTGTTGACAAGAAACTGCGCGGGCATATTTTTTTGCGCCAGCTTCTTTAGGGTAGCAACGAGACCGATTAAGAATAGAAAGCCGACCGGCCATAACAATTGCGGCGATCCTGAATAGTTATGCCGCCAGTTGGGGTCGCCCCACATGTTAAACATGGCCAAGTGCCTGACAAAACTTATAAGAAATGCCTGAATGGGATTTTCCTGCGCGAAAACGGAAATTGGAGCGGCTCTCGAGGCGAAATCGGCCGGATGGGAGAGAAAATAAAGGCCGATCGGCAGGGCAACGAAAAATATTATTGCCAAAAATAAAAATGACAGGATAAAGAATTTTTTCTGCCATTTTTCTTTGCGTGAAAGAAGCCAAAAAGAAATAATGGGGAGGGGTAGCAATAATACCGCGACGCGAAAGCTTGAATAGGTGTAAAATCCCAATCCAAAAAAGATTGCGGCGGCAATTAGGTCAAAAACGCGCGCCATTCTAAAGCCGCGGAATAAAAAATAAAAAGAAAAAACCAAAACAAAAGAAAGCAGAATGGCGCGAAAGCCAAAACGGGAGAAATTTACGTGCCAGAAAGAGATGGCGAGGAAAAATGAAGAAAGAAGCGCAACGGTTTCGTTCTGCTCCCTCGCTTTATTTTCAAGGCCGCCGGGCGCGCTTTGCGAAAACAACTCTTTAGTCAGCAAATATGTCCCCAGCACGGTTAACGTTCCAAAAATTGCCGCCACGGCTTTAATTGACCATACGGATATCCCAAAAAGCGCGAAAGACAGCGCGATAAGGTTTATCATAAGTCCTTCGCGGCCGTTGTTTTCGGGATAAAAAATCTGGCCGGGATTGGAGAGAGCTTCGTTGCCATTGATGGCCACATCCGGATACAACCCCGGCGGGATAAGGTCTAACTGCCAAAACCTAAAAAACGCCGCAAGGGCAAGAACGGCGAGTAACAAGATAGTTGTCCTTGGGATTTCATAAAATTTTGGGAGCATATTCGTATTGGTGAGATGCATAGCCCGTAAGGCTTAAGTCTTCGGTGAGCTCTTTTGCGTAAGATTAAAGGGCTTTATGTTTTATGTTTTACAGTTACAGCCAGCCTTTTTTTCTGAAATAGCCCGCCATGCCCAAGGTAATGGATATCATTATGCCGAAAACAATCCAGAAATCTGAAACGGATCCGTGGAACGGCAAATACTGCGTATTCATACCCCATATGCTTGCTAACAATGTTAGCGGCAGCAAAATAACGGAAAATACCGTAAGGGTGCGGATAATTTCGTTTGTTTTCGTGGAGAGCAAAGATTGGTTGGTATCTTCCATGGCGAGTATGGTTTCGCGGTGAGTTTTTAACGTGTCCCAGGCCTGCTCGTATGTTCCCAGCACATCGGCAAAGTATGGCGTTACGTCTGCGCCCCAAAAAACAGAGCCTTCTTTTGATAGAGAATCCAGGATTTCCTGTTGCGGCTCAATGATGCGCCAGAAGTTGATGATGTCCGTTTTTACGAAAGAAATTTCTCTTACCATTTCTTTTTCCTGCCCGCCGAAGATTTTTTTTTCTATTTCATCTATGCGCACGTCAATCTGATCAAGTTTTGTAAGGCAATTTTTCCAGAGGCCGATCAGTATATAGTAAAGCAAGTGGCCCGAATGCGAGGCCATATAAGTTTTTCGCGACTCTTCGTATAAATTGCAATTATCAAAAAGCGCCTTCAGAGGAAGTATAAATCCGTAGTGCGCGGTGATAATGGTATCTTTGGTGGCGATGATATCCAGCTCGCGTGAGCGGGTTTCCCGTTTTTCTTTGCTGTAAACGGGATAGTGCAGCATCATAAAAAGATAGCTGTCGTGGTGTTCAACGCGCGGGCGGCGGCTGGGGACGCGCAGCTCGTCCAGCACCAAGGGGTGGAAGTTAAAATTCTGCCGGACATACTGAATGTCTTCTTGCGTCGGATTTTTGATGTCAATCCAGGTTATTTTTGGCCCCTTAACGATATTGAGCATTAAAATATCATAACATATATTTGTCGCGCGCGGTAAGTGCGGTATTCCATCGCACATCTTGACAGGTATATTTTGTGAAGTGTATAACGGAGAACAGGAGGATTGTAGGCTCGGGGCTTTTGCAACGAGGACGGAATGGACCGTCAACGGATGGCCGATGTGCCGCGCCAGAGATGCGTGGCTTGTGCGGGCCTTCACGCGTTGCTAGCGCGCTGACCGTTAAAGCCTGTCCTCCCCAAGGGCGGCGCTGTGGTTGTCGATGGCAATCATGGGCGCCGCCCCCAAGAAAAAAATGCGGGTGCGAACGCGTATCCGCTTTTTCTTTTGCTACAATAGATAGGTGCGCGACTAGGTGAATAAGTGAGTAAGCGCAAAAGTGAAAAAGAAGGATATCAAAATTAAAAAACGAATCATCGCCCATTTGGACATGGATGCGTTTTTCGCGGCGATTGAAGAGCGGGATAATCCGCAATTCGCGGGTTTGGCGATTGTGGTGGGGGCCGATCCTGACGACGGCCGGGGCCGCGGCGTGGTTTCCACGGCAAATTATAAAGCGAGGGAATACGGAATAAGATCGGCGATACCCATCTCCATTGCCTGGAGGTTTTCACGGGCGGCGCTGAAACTGGGAAAGCCGGCAACGGTTTTTTTACCCGTAGATTACGAAAAATATGAAAGGGTTTCCGAGAATATCATAAAAATCGCGCGCCGTTCAGCGCCATTAGTGGAGCAGGCCAGCGTTGACGAAGCATATCTTGATTTGAGTTTTTGCAAAACATATAAGCGAGCGGAAAATTTATGCCGGCAAATAAAAAAGGAAATCCGCGGACGGGAAAAACTGACCTGCTCCGTGGGCATCGGGCCGAATAAGCTTGTGGCCAAAATTGCCTCGGATATGAAAAAACCAGACGGATTGACTGTCGTGAGGCCGGAGGAGGTTTTAAATTTTCTGGGAATTTTGTCGGTCCGCAAAATCCCGGGTATTGGGCCAAAAACTGAAGCCCTTTTGCGAAAACAAAACGTCAGCACGGTAAGCGATTTAAGAAAGATTACGCGCAGGGCCCTGCGCTGGCAGTTGGGTAAGTGGGGAGAGGATATATATATGAAGGCGCGGGGGATTGACGCCTCGCCCGTTACGGAGGAATATGAAGCCAAATCCATCGGCGAACAGGAAACGTTTTCAAGAGACACGCAGGACCCGGGCTTTATGGTAGAACGGCTGCGGATTTTGTGCAAAAATATAATATCGCGCCTGGGGAAAGAGGGCTGGCAGTCTTTCCGAACGGCGGTGATTACGGTTCGTTTCTCGGACTTTGAAACAAAAACGCGAAGCCAGACGATGCTTTATGAGTCCTGCGATGAAAATAGTCTTTTCCTGCAGGCGTTGCGGCTTTTGCTGCCGTTTTTTGACCGAAGAGAAAATCCCCGCCAAAAGAAAATACGGCTCGTGGGTATAAGAATAGAAAAATTAAAATGAAAGGTCGTACAGTTTTTTACGCTCGGAAAGTTAGTTTTAGGGACCGTTTATTTCGCTCGGCATGCGTTCGCAACTTGACGCGGTTCTCGCTTCCAGCGAAGCTCGCCCGCTCAGTTCTCGGCAGTTTGCTCTCGCTCCGCTCGAGACCATGCCAAACTGCCTCCGAAATGCATTTGCGAACGCACGCCTCGCTCCATTACAAAATAAACTTCCCTCGCTTCTTTGAACGAGTGAATCAAATTTATGGAACAAAAGCAACCACAGCAACAACAAGTTCAGCTACATGCTTCCGACGCCGACTTGAAAGGATTTTACTCAAACATGGCGCAGGTAACGCACACGCAGGAAGAATTTATCCTGGATTTTTTTAACATTTTGCCGCCGCAGGGGCAACTGGTGTCAAGGATTATTACAAGCCCGGGCCATTTCAAACGGTTAATTCAGGCCCTTCAGGATAATATGCGCAAATACGAAGAGCGCTTCGGGCAGGTTGTGGCGGCCGAGGGGCCGAAAGACGGAATAGGGTTTAAAATTTAGGCCGGTTGGCCAAAAATAAAAATATAGATGCCGGAACTTCCGGAAGCAGAAATTACTAAAAGGAAATTAGTAGCGCTTTTGGGCAAGCGCATTATTGGGTTTTGGTCGGACTGGCCGCGGGGTTTAAGAATAACAAAAACCGTTCCGGAAGTGGCCCGCGATATCAAAGGACTAAAAGTTATAAGAATTAGGCGCCAGGGCAAGGTTATTTTTTTTGAGATGAGAAAAGGCGGCCGCGCAGGCGCGCAAAAACTGCTGGCTTTTCATCAGCGCATGTCGGGCGCGCTGATTTTGAAATCTCACGTGCGGGAAATTCCGCGTCATATCCATCACCGTGTTATTTTTGCAGGCGAGGAATTGCTGTTTCGCGATCCCCGTAAATTCGGCGTGGTATGGTACGGCCGGCTAAGCGCGGTAATGGCGGACTCTTATCTTGCCCGGCTGGGACAGGATATGCTTTCCGTTTCCTTCGCAGAATTTAAGGATAGGTTGAGTCTCCGCAAGGGGATGATAAAAGCGCTTTTGCTGCGTCAGGACGTATTTTCCGGAATCGGTAATATCATCGCGGACGAAGCCTTATGGCGGGCAAAGATTCATCCCAAAAAGAGGAGCGTTGCGTTGTTGCCGTCCGAGGTAAGGAAATTGTATAATTCCATTAGAGGAGTAATAAAGGACAGCATTATGGTTCGGGGCACAAGCATGCGCGATTGGGAGCATCCCGACGGAAGCCGCGGCCAATTCCAAAGACAATTAAAAGTATATGGTTTGGCCGGCAAGGTATGCGGGCGCTGCAAGAAGGAAAGGATTTCGCGAATTTTAGTAGGCGGGCGCGGAACGTGGATATGTTCCAACTGCCAGAAATAATAAAATTAAATGTAGGAATCGGTAGTGTTGTTTACACTACCCGCTCGGCAAACTGTGAAGCGTACCGCGGGGTTCCGCGCCCGCAACCTTGCGTCAGCCGCCAATTATATTTCTGTCGGAGGGTTTCGCCTTCGGCGGAACCTTTACCCACGGCCTGCCCGACGCTAACGCAAGGTTGCGGGCGCTCCACGGGCAAGCTAAGTCCTTCCGGATACACTTGCCCCGCTTCAAAAGTATAAACATTGCTCGCGATTTTTACGATTAAATTTATGACTTCAAAATTTTTATATTTTGCGATTGGCGCGGGAGCATTAGTTTTATTCCTGGTTTTTTGGTTTGTGTTTTTTGAAAACAACACGGACCTTAATCGTCCGCCGGCGGAGGGCAATATTATTTTCTTCGGCGACAGTCTGGTGGAGGGCGTCGGCGCCACTATCGGCAACGACCTTCCTTCGCAGGCGTCGCGGCAAAGCGGCTACGAAATTTTAAATGGCGGCTGGACCGGAGACACGGCGGCATCGGCTTTGCAGCGCTTGGAGCGCGACGTGCTGGAAAAAAATCCAAAATTGGTGATTGTCTTGCTGGGGGGAAATGATTTTCTGACGGAAGTTCCGCCCGACGAAACTTTTCTCAACCTCGGGGAAATAATTGACAAAATTCAGGCCCGGCAAGCCGCCGTTCTTTTGGTCGGCGTGCGCGGAGGCGTTCTGGACGATCCTTATAAACAACGTTTTGAAGAATTGGCGAAAACGAAAAACGTGTCATATATTCCAAACATTCTGGATGGCGTTATCGGACATCCCGATTTGATGACGGATCCGGTTCATCCGAATGACGCCGGTTACGGCAAGATGGCCGAACGCATTCTACCGGCGCTTCGGGACATACTTCGTTAACCGGTGTGGAAAAGTCAACGCTTGACACCGGTGTTTTGCGTGGAATAATTAAAATTAGCACCTTTAAGCGCCTTTCGCATAAGGTGAAAATCCAAACAGAAAGGAGGTGAAAAAGAAAATGGAAGACATGCTTGGTGGCTTTTGGGGTTACCTCAAGAACGGCATGAACGCAGTTGTCTCGTTTGTGGAAGGGATTCCGCTGGTCGGTCCCTTCATGCGTTGGCTGGCTTACGGATACGCCGCCTACTCTCTCGGTCACGGGCCTTTCGGCTGGTGGTAAAAGGACCCCGCCTTTGCGGGAAAGCCAAATCAGGGTGCGGATTTTTGTCCGCACCCTTTTATGTGAAAAAATATGAAAACATACGTCTATTCTTTCAGCCAAAAAAAATCGGAGGGTTCAGCAAACTTAAGAAATCTTTTAGGAGGGAAAGGGGCGAATTTGGCCCAGATGGCGAAACTTGACTTGCCCGTTCCTCCCGGTTTTACGATTTCCACGGAAGTATGCGCATATTTTTACGAGCACGGACAACGTTACCCGCGCGAACTAAAAAAACAGGTGGAAGCCGCAGTGACAAAAATTGAGAAAGACAGACGGCAAAAATTCGGCGACCCGCAAAATCCCTTGTTGTTTTCGGTGAGGTCCGGCGCGCGAATTTCAATGCCCGGCATGATGGATACGGTATTAAATTTGGGCTTGAATGAAAAAATAGCGCAAGGGCTGATTAGCGCCACGGGAAACCCGCGTTTTGCCTGGAATTCTTACTGGCGTTTTATTTTTATGTTCGCCGACGTGGTAATGGGCGCGGAAAAAGAAGAATTGTCCGAAGTGCTGGAGGGCTTGAAACTGGAGCGGAATTATAAGCAGGATATTGAGTTGTCGGCCGAAGACTGGAAAGAAACCGCCGAGCGGCTGAAAGAAAAAGTGAAAGATCTCACCGGGAAGGACGTGCCCGAAAAACCGCGGGAGCAGTTGCGGCAGGCGGTGGGCGCGGTATTTCAGTCCTGGAATAATCCGCGCGCCATCACCTACAGGAAACTAAATAAAATTCCCGGCGAGTGGGGAACGGCAGTTAACGTGCAGTCCATGGTTTTCGGCAATCTTGGCAGCGATTCGGGTTCCGGCGTCGGATTTACGCGCAGTCCGGCGACCGGCGAGAAAAAACTGTACGGAGAGTTTTTACAGAATGCGCAAGGGGAAGATGTGGTGGCCGGAATACGCACGCCACAGCCCATCGGCGAAATAAAAAAAGTATTCCCGAAATGTTATCAAGAGCTCTTGCGGATTTCAAAAACTCTGGAACGGTATTTTCGCGACATGCAGGATATTGAATTTACGATTGAGCGCGGAAAATTATGGATGCTGCAAACGAGGGGCGGGAAACGCACCGCCGCCGCGGCGGTGAAAATCGCGCTGGATATGGTGGCGGAAAAAATGATAACGCGCAAAACAGCGTTGCTGCGCGTGGACCCGAAATCGCTGGAAAGTTTTTTCAGGCCGTCTTTTGACCCCAAAGCTAAAAAGAATGTGATTGCCAAAGGGTTGGCGGCATCGCCAGGCGCCGCGGTGGGCGAAGCGGTATTTGATCCGGCGGAGGCGGTAAATCTGGCCGAGGCGGGCCGTAAAGTTATTCTGGTAAGACAGGAAACTTCTCCGGACGACATTCATGGCATGGCGGCGGCGGAAGGCATTTTAACCGCCCGAGGCGGCATGACCTCGCACGCGGCGCTGGTGACGCGCGGAATGGGCAAACCCTGCGTGGCGGGATGCGAGGCAGTGTATGTTGATTACAAAAAACAGCAATTTTCCGCGGGCGAAATAATAGTAAAAAAGGGCGAAACTATAAGCATTGACGGGCAGTCGGGCGAGGTGATGCTGGGAGAAGTTCCTACGGTTCAGCCGGAAGTCGGCGGCGACATTGAAAAACTTTTGCGCTGGGCGGACGGAGCGCGAAGGCTCGGGGTTAGGGCCAACGCCGACACGCCCGAGCAAGCCAAGCAGGCTAGAGAGCTCGGAGCCGCGGGAATAGGGCTTTGCCGAACAGAGCATATGTTTTTTGAAGAAAGCCGCATACCTATTTTTCAGGAAATGATTATGACGGCCGACGATGAGGAGAAACGCGCCTCGGCGCTAGAAAAAATTTTGCCCCTGCAAAAAAGCGACTTTCTGGCGATATTCAAAGAAATGGAAGGCTATCCGGTGATTATCCGTTTGCTTGACCCTCCTTTGCATGAATTTTTGCCGAAAAGCGCGGAAGAAATTTCGCGACTTTCACAACAGGTCGGCATTTCAGCCGAAGCCATAAAACAAAAAACTGAGGCGCTCAAAGAAATAAATCCCATGCTTGGCCATAGGGGATGCAGGCTGGGAATTACCTATCCCGAAATTTATGAAATGCAGGCAAGGGCCATTATTGAAGCTGCGTGCGACATGGGGATCCAGGGCAAAAAAGTTAAGCCGGATATTATGATTCCGCTGACAATGGATTTGAAAGAATTCGCAATCCTGAAAGATAAAATTAAAAAAGTTTGCGAAGAAGTTTTGTCGGAAAGGAAAGTGAGGCTGGCATACAAAATTGGAACGATGATTGAGCTTCCGCGCGCGGCTTTGCTGGCTGGAGAAATAGCAAAAGAAGCGGAATTTTTCTCGTTCGGAACTAACGATTTGACCCAGACTACGCTGGGCGTTTCCCGCGATGACGCCGGAAGATTTTTGCCGAAATACCTTGAAGAAAAGATTTTTTCCGACGACCCGTTTATTTCTTTGGATACAAAAGGGGTGGGGGAGCTGATTAAAATCGGCACGGAAAGAGGCAGAAAAACGCGCAAAAATATTTCCGTGGGCATTTGCGGCGAACACGGCGGAGATCCCGATTCTATCGTTTTCTCGCATCAAGCCGGGTTGGATTACGTCAGTTGTTCTCCTTTCAGAGTTCCCGTGGCGCGATTGGCCGCGGCACAGGCAGTGTTAGGGGTATAAAATTTGTTGGGTACGGCAATTATTGCCGCGCCCTTGACACAATCTTGCGGGCGAGTAAAATACGGATAGAAAGGTTGGTCAAGGTTAACAGCATAAAACTAAATTAAAACGGAACAGATAACGCGCTTAAAAAGGCATCTAAAACGCATCCCGAAGCCGTTTAAGGGTTGAATGTCTTCGGGATTTGTTTTTCATAAAGCGGTGAAAAGGAAAGAACATTGAAAACCAGCAAAATAAATTAGAGCCAAAATTCGGTTTTTTAGAGTTGTCCCGACTTTGCCCTTCCGTAGTTCCGCGTTAGCGGAACGAAGGAGGGCTTCAACCTGCCGGTTGCGCTTCGCGCACCGGAGAGGTTTTCTTAGAGAGTTTGATCCTAGCTCAGGATGAACGCTGGCGGCGTGGATAAGGCATGCAAGTCGTGCGGTTCTGTTTCCGCAAGGGAACAGAATAGCGGCGAACGAGTTAGTAACACGTAGGTACTTCCCCCGGAGACGGGCATAATTCCGCGAAAGCGGAACTAATTCCCGATAGTCCTCGTAAGAGTAAAGGAGCAATCCGCTCCGGGAAAGGCCTGCGGCCTATCAGCTAGTTGGTGAGGTAACGGCTCACCAAGGCTATGACGGGTAGGGGGCGTGAGAGCGCGTTCCCCAACGATGGGACTGAGATACGGCCCATACTCCTACGGGAGGCAGCAGTCGAGAATATTGGTCAATGGGCGAAAGCCTGAACCAGCGACGCCGCGTGCGGGAGGACGCCCTTCGGGGTGTAAACCGCTTTTGCCGTCGAACAAGCCGCAAGGCTGAGCGTAGGCGGCGAATAAGGGGGTGCTAACTCTGTGCCAGCAGCCGCGGTAATACAGAGCCCCCAAGCGTTATCCGGATTTATTGGGCGTAAAGGGTCCGTAGGCGGTTAGGCAAGTCTTAGGTTAAATACCTGAAGCTCAACTTCGGGGGTGCCTGGGATACTACTTAACTAGAAGGCGTTAGAGGCTGACGGAACGGTCGGTGGAGGGGTGAAATCCGTTGATATCGACCGGAACACCAAAGGCGAAGGCAGTCAGCTGGGACGACCTTGACGCTGAGGGACGAAAGCGTGGGGATCAAAAAGGATTGACAAAATACCGCGCAAGGGCGGTTTAGTCCCCATATGCAGAAACGTATATGGTTAAAAAACTTGGCTATATGCGGGAAACCCCAAATTCTGATAAAAAAATCAGGACGGGTAATCCGCAGGAAACCGTGTGTGTTGGGAAGTGGATGGAGAACGGCGTCTGTACAGGCTGGCGACAGCGCATTGTTGGTCTCGCTGAGGCGGGACGAGCACCGGACTATTGCGCCGGTGAACGACAGTGCGGCCGAATCCGAGCCGCAAGAATCGCCGCCATTCACAAAGGGCGATCCTTCCTAGGAGGATCGCCCCCACTTCCCAATACACAACGGGATCCTCAGAGACTGTACGCCAAGTCCCGCTAAAAGCGGGAATGATATAGTCCGAACTGCATAGTAATATGCAGAACGCAACAGAAATGATTGCGTCCGTAACAAGTTTGAAAATTGGAAATTGATAATTGAAAATTCCAATTTTGTTACGTGTAACAAAATTGTAGATACCCTTGTAGTCCACGCCCTAAACGATGGACACTAGCTATATGAAGTGTCGACCCTTCATGTGGCGAAGCTAACGCGTTAAGTGTCCCGCCTGGGAAGTACGGCCGCAAGGCTAAAACTCAAAGGAATAGACGGGGACTCACACAAGCGGTGGACCATGTGGCTTAATTCGACAACAAGCGAAGAACCTTACCAGGGCTTGAAATCCGCATGATCGTTCCGTGAAAGCGGGACTTCCTCACAAGGCAGGCGGACAGGTGCTGCATGGCTGTCGTCAGCATGTATCTTGAGACGCTCCCTTAAATGGGGGAACATGCGCAACCCCTATCACGCGTTTTAAGTGTCGCGTGAAACTGCCCGGGATAACTGGGAGGAAGGCGGGGATGACGCCAAGTCAGCATGGCCCTCTGACGCCCTGGGCTGCACACGTGGTACAATGGAGCCGACAATGCGTTTGCCAAGCCGCAAGGCGGAGCTAACCGCACCAAACGGTTCCCCAGTTCGGATTGAGGTCTGAAACCCGACCTCATGAAGCCGGAATCGCTAGTAATCGCGAATCAGCCATGTCGCGATGAATACGTTCCTGAGTCTTGTACTCACCGCCCGTCACGCCAAGCGAGCTGAGAGTACCCGAAACCCCCGATTTATCGGGGTCTAAGGTAAGTTCAGTGAGAGAGGCGAAGTCGTAACAAGGCACGCGTAGCGGAAGCTGTGCGTGGAACAATCAATTTTAGATTTTTTTAGGCCTTCGGGCCTGGAGAAATCAGTGTCGTCTAGAGTTGAAAATTGAGAATTCTATTTTCAACTTTAAGGTGCTGACCGTGGAGCCTTAAATTACGGTTGTCGGGACAACTTTAAGAAACCGTTAACAATCAATCCGCCGTTTCGGTGGGTTGTTTTGTTGCGCAAAACTTGTTATATTTGTTTTGTATGGTTCCCGCGAAAGTCAAAATTTTTTTGGACAGCATAAAAATCAAATCCGAAGTTTTGGAGCATAAAACCGTTTATACGGCGCATGATAAAGCCGCGACTTTGCGGTTGCCGGAGAAGGTAGTGGGGAAGACGTTGGTGGTGAAATTGGATAACAAACTCGCGCTGGTTCTGATTCCGGCGAACAGAAATTTGGATAAGAAAAAGTTAATAAAAGCGGCAAATACAGCAAAGGTAACAAAAGATACAAAGGTAAAAAAAGTGGAGTTCGCGACGGAGCGTTTGATCAAAAGCAAGCTAAAAGGAGTGAGGGTGGGGGCTGTGCTTCCTTTTGGTATTCTCTGGAAAATACCTACCTTTGTTGACCGCGCATTGCTTAATAATAAAACGATTGTTTTATCGGCCGGCACCCACGAGGATTCCGTGAAAATGACTCCGGCGCAGTATAAAAAAGCGTTACCGGAGCTTATAGCCGCCGATATCGGCAAGAAAAGATAATGTGGCCCGTATGCCGTACCGAAAACCCGTTCCCAAAAAGCAGCTACTGAAATATCTCAAAGAAATAAAACTTCTTGCTTCGGGTTTTGATTTGCTTTCAGACCACGTAATTATTACCGACAGCAATGCCAATATTATGTATGCCAATGGAGCGGCCGAGCGGTCCACCGGATTCAGGGTTAAAGAAATGATAGGCAAAAACCCGGGAGATCTTTGGGGTGGCAAGATGTCCCCCTCGTTTTACAGAAAAATGTGGCGCGTTATCAAAACCAAAAAGAAGCCTTTTGTCGGAAGCGTGCGCAATCTAAAAAAGGATGGAACGGCCTACTGGCAGAAGCTTTGCATCGTGCCAGTGCTGGATGACAAAAGCGGGCTGAAATATTTTTTAGGCATTGAACCCAAAATTAACGGAGAAGAGAATCAGAACGCGTCCGGGGGCGACTAGTTCAGTGGTAGAACGCTGTCCTGATAAGACAGAGGTCGAAGGTTCGATTCCTTCGTCGCCCACAAATGCGCAAAAAATTTATAAGCGGCTGCGGCATTTGTAAAAATCTGGTCACAGCCGGCCGCGAAGCTTTGTTTTTAGGGCAATGTCATACAGAAAATATCTTTCTCGGGCAAAACTTAAACAATACCTCAAGGAAATCCAGCCGATGGTGGCGGGATTTGAGTATCTAAACGATCACGTCATAGTTACCGACGAGAACGCAAACATTCTATACGCGAATAAAGCGGCCGAGGAAAATACGGGTTTTTCAAGAAAGGAGATGATAGCGAAAAATCCCGGAGATCTTTGGGGAAGTAACATGCCGCCAGATTTTTACCGGAAGATGTGGCACAGGATTAAGATTGAAAACAAACCTTTTGTCGGCGATGTTCTTGCGAAAAGAAAAGATGGGAGAGAATACTGGAATGAGCTTAAAATCGTGCCGATATTGGGCAAAAATCTTAAACCGAGATTTCTCATAGGTATTGAGCCGAACATCACCCTCAAGAAGCGAGCAGAAGAATTTAGACAAGATATTACTTCTATTATCGGCCACCAGAGCAGAAATTGTCTTGTAGCCGCGCGCTATACGTTGGAAGGCATGATGAGAAAGGGCGGGCTTCCAAAAAATCAGCGCGACACTTTAAAAAAAGTATGCGAGTACGCCACAAGGACCGTAAAATTTTTAAATGATTTTTTGGTGCTTTCCAGGATAGACGCGGTTTTGCCGTCCAGAGAAGCATTTGATATCGGGCAGCAGACAAAAGAGATCGTCGCCCTTGTTAAAGAAAATCACCCCGGGACGCATTTTGACCTGCAAATAAGAGGAGCATATCCGTTTACCGCAAATAAATCACTGGCATTTCAGGTATTCCTTAATTTAGTTTCCAATGCCGCAGAATACAGCAGCGCTTCGCGGGGAAGGGTTCGCATCGCCCTCAAAAAACAAAGAGGGCAGTACCTTTTTTCCGTTCAGGACAACGGTATTGGCATTCCCCGCAAAGACCAGCCCAAAATTTTTAATAGATTTTTTCGGGCGTCTAACGCGGGCAAGATGAAAAAAGAAGGCACAGGATTGGGGCTTTATATCGTCAAAAAAATAAGCGATTACCTCGGATGGAAAGTTTCTCTCAAAAGCAAAACTGGAAAGGGCACAACATTTTTTGTCGTAATACCCGGGCGCCGTTAAAGGGCGTAGCGTTAAAAGCAATTAAGGCCTCAATACAAGCAAAACCCCGCCGTTTCGGGCGGGGTTTTGCGCACCTCTTGCTACGGAGGACCGTTCGTTTTTACGGATTTGCCGTGGCAAAAGACGATTCAGCGGAGCGGCTCATACGGCCGTCCTCGTCCGTTGATTCCGCCACAAAGGTGTAGGTCGTGCTGGCGCTAAGGCCCATTAACGCCACGCGATGGCTGGTTACTAACGCGCTTGCCGTAACAGACGCGGCGGTGTTCAGGTCAACAGCCGTGTTGCTAGAAAAATACACCCTGCTGTTTGCGGGTCTGTCCGTAGTCCAGTTTATCGTCGCGGAGCTGGATGTTATGCCGGACGCGCTAACCGCGGATATCGCGGGTCCCGCGGGCAAAGTCGTGAACGAGGATTCGGCGGAACGCGCCACGTTGCCGGACGCATCGGCAGATTCAACGACAAAGAAGAATGTCGTGCTTGCCGAAAGTTCGTCCAAACTTATGCGGTGGTTAAGGTCCAGTCCTCCTTTTGATTTTGTCTGTGCGGTTGCAAGATTGACCGGAGAAGTTGTTGAGAAAAAGACTTTGCTGGTTGCGGCCTCATTGGTTACCCAGACTATTTTTGCTTCATCGGATTCTATATCTTGCGCGGCAACCGAAGAAATTACCGGCGCCGCTGTATCGGGAGAGCCTCCGGAAACCGCAATTAACTGGGCGAGCAATGCGCGAAGGAGTTCAATCAATTGCTGTAGGTTGCGAATTCTTATTTCAAGATCGCCGTTGCCCGGACCGCGACTCCGTCGGTCATGGCCGTCGTCCCGCTCTTCATTTTCATCTCCATCTTCATCGTCATCGTGGCCATGGTTATCGCGGGCAACCATGGATACCGCGGAGCCGTGCCCCGGACCCTTATTTGATTCATGCGCAACCTCCGAAACTCTACTGCCATGATTTGCGTCATCTCCGCCCTGTTTGGCGTACGCGAAAGGCGCCGCCATCATGGTCAACACCGTAAATCCGATAACGAATGCGAGCAATATTTTGCTGTTCATATTTATACCTTGTTTAAATCGCTGATTTTTTGTCTGCGACCTTTAATTTGATAATACAAACGGGAGTATTTTTCCCGCGCTTATTATTATGACGAAACACCCGGGCTTATCTTACGCCCCATGCCCCGTTAGCAGAAATTGGACAATGAGTTCTACTACGGGGTATATTTTAAAGCGGAAGAACCGCAAGAAACTCGCAAAATCATCCGATTTTTGCTAAAGTAAATTAGAGGAAAATTACGCGGGCCTGTAGTTTAGTGGTAGAACACCTCTTTTGCAAAGAGGAGATCGTGGGTTCGATTCCCACCAGGTCCATTAGGATTAAACCAGTATAAAATGGATTGGGGTCAAAAATAATAGTGGAGCACGGCAAGGGGCATTTCAGCGACAGCAACGGAATCGTGGAATTGCCGGTTGCGCTTGAATCGCTGCTGGAAATCGCGGGAGAAAAATATGAGAAATAAAATTATTGTTATGAGCGATCAATACGGTCCGGAATACGTTGTAAAAATCTATGAACCCCGTATCGGCATGGAGGGGTTTTTAGTGATTGACAATACGGTTTTAGGCCCGGGCAAGGGCGGCATTCGCATGACGCCTAACGTTACGGAAGATGAAGTGGGGCGGCTGGCGCGCACAATGACGTGGAAAAACTCTTTGGCCGGAATTCCTTTCGGGGGAGCAAAGGCCGGCATAGTCTGGACCGGAGCCGGCGACGAAAAATTGAAAAAGCAGTATCTTCAGACCTTTGCCAAGGCGATTAAATATTTTACTCCAGGAAAATACATCGCCGGCCCCGATGTGGGTACTGGGGAAAAAGAGATGCGGTGGTTTACCGAGGCGACCGGCAACTGGAGGTCGGCCACGGGCAAGCCGGCCAATGTGTGCATGAAGATATTCGGGAAACCCGGCGAAAAATGCGGCATTCCCCATGAATTCGGAAGCACCGGTTTTGGCGTGGCGCACGCCGCGGCGATCGCCGCCGAGCTAGCCGGCATTGATTTGAAAAAAGCGGCGGTCGCCATTCACGGATTCGGCAATGTCGGGACGTTTACCTACCGTTATCTGCTAGCAATGGGCGCCAAAATCGTCGCGCTTGCCGACAAATCGGGCGCTGTCTATGCTCCTCGGGGGTTAAAGCGCGAGGCGATCGGCAAGGTTTTGCGCGGAGAAAAACTTTTAGCCGAAAGCGCCGCGGGGCGCGTGATAACTGCCGAAAGATTTTGGAAGCTGCCGGTTGATATTTTGATACCCGCGTCCGTTACGGATGTTATAAACGAAAGCAATAAAAACTTCATAAACGTTAAAATCATTGTGGAGGCCGGCAACATTCCGATGCAGGAAGCGATTGAGGACGAGCTGTTTCGGCGCGGTATTATTATTGTGCCGGATTTTGTCGCCAACGCCGGCGGAGTTATTTCGTCATACGCCGAATACCGCGGCTACAATCCGAAAATAATGTTTAAGATTGTGGAACGGAAAATCGCCGAAGCGACGCGGCTGGTTGTGGCCGAAAGCATTACTTTTAACACGAATCCGCGCCTGGTCGCCGTCAAAATCGCAAAAGAGCGCATTGAGGCGAAATTGGCCCGCAGCGCCTGACGCGGCCCGCTAAATTTTATAAAATGTCTCTTGCAATCGGCATTGTCGGTCTGCCAAACGCCGGCAAATCAACGTTATTTCAGGCGCTCACCAGAAAACAGGTGCTTATCGCGAGCTATCCTTTCGCGACCATAGATCCGAACAAAGGAATTGTTCCGGTGCCGGACGAACGGCTGAATAAACTGGCTGAAGTTTCAAAGTCGGCGAAAGTTGTGCCGACAATCATTGAGTTTGTTGATATAGCTGGATTGGTAAGGGGAGCTTCGCAAGGCGAGGGATTGGGCAACGCTTTTTTGGGGCACATACGAGAAGTGGACGCAATCGTGCACGTGGTGCGCGTGTTTGCCGACCCCAATGTTACGCACGTTCATGGCGCGGTGAATCCTTCGGACGATACGGAAATAATTGAATACGAACTTATACTTGCCGACAAGGCGACAGTTGAAAAACGTTTGGAAAGTGCGGTTCCCAAAGTGCGCGCGGGCCAAGCGGACGCCGCGACCAAGTTCTATATCGCTTTGCTTGAGCGCGTGGGGGCGGCCTTCAATCAGGGCACGGCTGCCCGCGCGCTAAATTTAACAGAAGAAGAAAAACTGCAGCTGCGCGATTTGAATTTGCTTACCATTAAACCGGTGATGTATGTTTTTAACGTGGACGATGCCGCCGCGGATATTTCGCAATATATTCCGCCGGGCGCGACGGCGATAGCAATTAATGCGAAAGTGGAAGCCGAGTTAACGGAACTGCCGGAAGACGAGGCAAGACAATATATGCAGGAATTCGGCCTCGAAGAAAACGGCCTGGACCGGCTGATTCGCGCCGGATATTCATTGCTGGGATTGATAACTTTTTTCACGTCCGGCCCCACCGAAACGCGCGCGTGGACTATCAAGCAGGGTACGCTGGCTCCGCAGGCCGCCGGCGTAATTCACACGGATTTTGAGCGCGGATTCATCCGCGCCGAAATAGGGAACTGGAAAGATTTTATTGAGCTCGGCGGGGAAGCCACATTAAAAGCCAAAGGCCTCTGGCGCATTGAAGGCAAGGAATATATCATGCAGGACGGCGACGTGTGTTTTTTCAGGTTTTCTGTCTAGCGGCCGTAAATTCTCTGTGAAGATTATCACGAAGCTAGCCGCGGTGGAGGTCCGACCTCCGCCGCGCTCTAAATTATAAAATGCAAAACCCGCCTAAAACGGCGGGTTTTATTTTTCAGAGAGCATATTCAGCAAAGCGCCAGTTGCCCATGCCTGCAGGGGATTCGCATCCACTGTTACGAGGTGTCGTTTTCCAAGCTTTCGCAGATGCCGTTGCAGTTGGGAGATGTTTCGCAAGGGAAGGATTTTTTGCCCCTTCTTTTCTTCGGAGCTGACTGCGTAAACTTCCGGAATGCAGCCAAGCGCGCGCCAAGCCCTAAGAAGAGCTTTCCTTAAGGCATCAGCCTCTTTGATAAATCCCCACGCAAGCAATCCTTTATAGATCATCCAATTGTCGTGTGGCCATACCGACCCAAGGTGGTAGCTGAAGGGGTCAAAATCCGGATCAGATTCAGAAAGCGTTCTGATCCCGCCGCAGGTCCACATATCTTTTTGGAAAAGCCTCCGGACAATCGCCTCCGCTTGCCTTTTTTCCAATAAGTCTCCGCACAATAAAAGATGCCCAACGTTGCTTGTGACGGCTTTGCGTTGGCGGCCCTCGCCGTCTAGTGCTAGCGCAAAATACTCTTCATCTTCCCTCCAGAACTGAAAGATGAGATTTCCACGCAAAGCTTGCAGGAGATGTTCAATTTCTCTTGAATATAAAACAGGGATTTTTTCTCCCAAAAGAAGACGGTGCATAGAAAGATAGGCTTGCATAGCGCAATACGCGTATCCCTGCACTTCAACAATTGCGACCGGCGGAGTAATTTTGAGATGGTCGGTCATGGAATCTTTCCACGCCTGATGGAAAAGCCCGTTGGGGTTTTGGCGCTGATAGGTAAGAAAACCGTAGGGATTTCTGCTGGCATTATTTAGGTGCCACCATACCCCCAGAGTTATCATAGGCCATATTTCGTAGAGCGTTTTTGTATCGCCAGTTACCGTGAGATACTTTTCGGCTACCATCAGGAAGAGCGGGGTCGCGTCTATAGAGCCATAATATGGCCATCTCCAATGCGGAATTTTCTGCTGTTCTTCCGGAGAACGCAATTCATGGAGGATTGCGCCTACCGCCGCGTCTTTCACTGCGTCTGCAGTTTTTGCCTGGAGAGCGGCTAACGTACAAAGTGTAGCCTTGGCAATGCCGGGGTCAATAGATAAAGTCTGCCAAGAAGAAAGCAGCGAATCTCTACCGAAAAGACTGTGATAATTTGGATAACCGGCCTTAAGATATCCTTCCGGACTCCGAAGTTTTTCAATATCAAGGAGCAGGCGAGCGCGGATATCCTCTATCTTCACCAGAATCACCTCTTTGGATTACAATCAATTATATTGTAGCAGGATTAAACTTGGAGTCAATTCCGCACCGTTTCGTGGGGTTTCCGACCCAATAAGTCTGTTCCAGGCTTACCCCCTTGAGTTATCCACAGGGTAACCCTTGTATTAGATTAGCTCTCATTGGTAAAATTAATAAATAGGGTAAGCCCCCGCGTAAAAGAACATGAAAGATGCGGGGGTAAAGGTCGCAAGTAACTTTTGGAGTAAACGGTATTATGGCTCAAGTTTTAGACTGGTATTCTGTTACCCTGAGCGCCCTCCAGAGACTCTGGGAGGGGCTTATCAATTTTATCCCTCAATTTATTGGAGCTCTTGTTATTTTCGGCGTTGGCTGGATTATTGCGGTTGGAGTAAGCAGGTTGGTGTCCGAGCTCTTAAAGAGGGTGAACTTTAATCAGCTGTTTGATAGGGGCGGGTG
>Ga0155793_121_pt1 | contig 139417 bp, 156 predicted proteins | sample RifCSPlowO2_01_FD_107447 | JGI IMG/M metagenome (GOLD analysis project Ga0155793, IMG submission 107447) | Candidatus Wildermuthbacteria bacterium RIFCSPLOWO2_01_FULL_48_35 | reverse complement strand
TTATTTTCGAACTCGACGATAAATGGCAAGAAAGTTGAGATTTCATACCACAAAGCCTTCAAAATGGTCTCTGAACGAGTAATGCAGATGTTGGGAGAAAAGATAGACGAAAAAAACACTTTCGAACCGCCAAAAGAGCCCGTCAATAAAGGAAAAACACCAGCTTTCGCTGATGTTAGTCCTATCTGGCTCCCCGGCCAGGATTCGAACCTGGGACCTTCTCGTTAACAGCGAGCCGCTCTACCGCTGAGCTACCGGGGAATAAAAATATTAAACTGTATTGCTCAACGTTAGAGCGGTTCCCGCTCTCCCCGCTGTATTATCCGCTGCGTCCCGGTCTTCATATATTTCATTCAATGAATACCGTGGACTCCGGATACCCGCGTAAAGCAAAACTATTTGCTTTCCGCCCGCTGAGCTACCGGGGAGCAGAAAGTTCAATTTTCACTTAGTCAGTATATATGAAAGAAAAAAAGTAGGCAAGATGCACGGCAAACAAAAAAGCCGACTAGTGTCGGCTATGTGCCCGCCTCGAATCCTAGTTCATCCCTTAGCTTCATCCATATTTTGCCAAGATGATTTTCGCCTTTCCAGTCCGGGCCTCTGCCCCAAAATGAGTCTGTCGGAGAGTCCTCGACCATCTCGAGAGCGCCCGTCTGGCGAAGCTTTTTTTGAATGAATGGATGCTGGGCAAGTTTTGCCCGCACAATCTCTTCCATAATCTGAAGTTTCTTATCGTCCCAGTCAGGAACGATTTTCGAGGCGTACATTTCCGCGAGTTTCTTTGCTTCCATGCCGGAGCGCGAATATCTGATGCGGGCAACTATGAGCGGGTCGTCGAATTTTGCCGCCATGTATGCATGCTCCGAAGTGTTCCAGTCGATACCGCGCCAATAAACCATGAATGAAGACATGTTCGAAAAGCATCCCCATTTTCCGCCAAAGAAAAGAACTTTTTCCATCGCACCCGCCGGACTGTTTAGTGGAAGTGGTTCATCGGCCTCCGCAGTATTCCGTGGTGTGGTGGATGCTTCCACACTTCATACACTTGATACTCGTCGCACAATGCTCCGTGGTGTGGTGAATACTCCCACAGTGGGTGCACTTGATGCTCGTTGGGCAGTTCTTCTTTGTGTGATGTTCACTTCGGCAGTGCGTACACCTTATCATTGGACATCTCCAAAGTACCAAGATCGATAAATTAGCTATAGCATACTACTATACCACTTGTCAACTTGCCCATGACGCCTGTTTTAACTTTTTTTAATTTTCGAAAGAGCTGAACGGCGGGGGACGCTGTTTATCGCCGAGATGATTGCAACAACTTGCGAAAGGGGAGTCCAGCCGTTCACGCGCCCGCGATTGTTTTTAATCTGAACCTCATTACCCCGAACCGCTCCCACAAGATGGGTATAGAAATTTCCACGGACTTTCGCGAGAACGATATCGCCTGCTTCAAGCAATTTAGGACGAACAGGGGAGAGTGTGACCGGTTCCCTGTGCCTGATGATTGGAGCCATCGAATTTCCTGACTCTTTATAATTTTCAACCGTTTCTCCGTTGCGGAGCCGCTCAAGAAGGGGTTCAAGCCGTTTTGACATACTGTTCTTCTCTTTATGTTCCAACGCATCATACAATATATTTTTGAAAAAATAAAATTGAATTTACGCATTGTGATAAAAAAAGACGGGTCGAAACCCGTCGTGAGAAGAAATTACTTCTTTTCATTCTTTGCCTTGCAGCTGTCACATGTACCGTGTATGATCGGCTTATTCGGATTCGGGCACTTGCACTGGACGATAATTGCTCCGCACGAGCAGACTTCTTTGAAATGGACGTCCACGGGTCTCTCCAGCCATGTTGTTGTTCGGGTTCGGACATTATATATTATAATACTACATAATTTTAATGTCAAGTTGTTTTTGAACTGCGTGTGAATTGCAAGTGTTTGAGTGTAAATATTATAATATTAATAGATCCTTAAGGATTATCAGCTTTGCCCGGAGCCGGGGTGCGGGTTGCGAAAAGTTTCCTGGTGCATGTGCACGAATGCCGATGTTACGTGCCCGAAGGGCCATACATGGCATGTTGCCCGCGACTTCACCGTCCAAAGAGGCTCCGGCCACGAACAAATCTAATCGCAGGCACCACTGCGATTTTTTATTTTATGTGCATATTACCCTGGCGAAATTTCGGCGGTTTCTATTATATATAAGAACCAGGTTTTTATCCGCTGAACTACGCGGGGGCAAGCCCCCGCGGTTTCCGCTTCGCGGCTAAAAAACAAAAAAGAGGGGAGACCCTCTTATTTTTTGCTGCGCACGCTTTGGGAGTGCTGAAAAGCGCAGTCGTTTTCCGAGTTCGTATAGCGCAGGGCGTAAAGGTTTTTTGCCTCGGCGAAAAGAATTGCATCAAATTCTTTATGGACGATCTCTACTGCTTTTGCCGAACCGGGTTTTTGCACCCAGTACGCGGTCGATTTTTCCGTTGAAACGGAATAAAGGATAATTCCTGACTTCACAACAGTAATAACAACGAGGTAACGAGCGCCCTCGCGAACGGTAAACCGGGTTTCTCCGGCATCGCAAGCTCCAATTATGGTAGTGCTTGTTTCCGTTTCGTATGGAGGAAGTGCTGACTCCGCACCAGCCTGTGTTTTAAAAAAGAACAAAGCGAGTGCCACGAGAATCAGAAGAACGTCGATGCGTTTCATAGATTTTCTCGTGTGTCCGGGATTTCTTTGAAGTTAGCACAGCGGGTTTACGCGGTCAAATGGGTAGCAGGTATCAGAGGTCAAAATGCGTTTAAATAAAAACCCCGATATGCTAGGCATAATCGGGTGGAGCGGACATATCGCCCCTTTCAGTGCTTCTTTTTCTCATGTATGCGAGTGTACTCTCGGCATGCGGGTTTGTGCGCTCAAGCGGGTTACTCATGATGAATAGGGGTCCGTCTCCGCTAAATTGAGACCATGAAACGGTAAACACGCTCGGAATCGGATAGATGGTTTTGATAAAACGGCTTCTGAATTCAGCCCGCGTGTCGGGAGGATTATTTCTCGCCAGGAATATTTCTTCCGCGGTCGCAAATCTTTTAACCTTGTTGTTCCGGAGAAGCGTGTTATAAATGCCGCGCTCCGAAATATCGTGATACAGGAAATTTGCAAACTGCGCCTTCGGGCTTGAGAAGTCTCCCCCGCAGTGCTCCAAGAGGAAGCGCTGTTTTATCGCCCAGTCGAGTTCTTCGGAAGCGTCCTCGGGATTTTCCGAAAGAAGGTGCGTCATCCTGCTCCATTCGTTCATTATGTGCGCTTCTTCGGGAGAAAAATATCTGACATTTCGTAAAACGAATTCAAAGTATTCCCGCTGAAGTTCAAGCGGCAAGATTTGCACCGTGCTTCCGTTTTTTTTCAGAAAAATCGGTGTTTTGAGAGTCGGGTCGTACGAAAGAAGTTTATAGCTGGCAATGAAACTTTCCTCGTTTGAGCCTGTGGTATATGGCCACGGCTTGCGATTTCTCTCTTCGAATGCTCGGAGAACCATATGAGTTGCCCCCATCGCGATATATTTTCCGAAAGGCGACATGTGCGTGTCTCCGCAGTGAAGGTGCAAGCGGATCTTATTTTCCGGGGCATCTTCCTTGTCCGGGCGGAAGTGAACGAGGCCTCTTTGAGTCGCCATTGTGCCGGAATTTGTTTTCGCGTCAACGAAAGATGCCCGTTGCGAGAGCAAATACTTCCAGCCAGTGGGAGTATTTCGCACGGCTCCGGCTCCGTCAAAAATCTGCCGGGAAGCGAGAAAGGGAGCTAAAAATTCGCAAAATTCAGGGTTTATATTTTTTTCTTCGTAGTAATAAAAGCGCCGTTCGGTAAGATAATTTTCATGGAGTCCGGTTGAGGCTGGAGCATTTTCATCTCCGAATTGCGTGTTAATGCGCGCAAAATAAATATCAGCAAACGTTGACGCCGTCGGCTCTTTTTGGAACAGCTTTCGCCGGATAATATCTTTGCGAAATTCTTCCATAATGGCGTCTCCCGCAAGACCGTGAATAAGGGCTTCGCGAATGCTTCGTGTCTCCGGCGTCGCATATTCAGGAAACGGAAATGAGCTATAGTTGTCAACATAGAAACGCGCGCCGTTTGTTCCGAGATAAAAGCCGGAGACGCATTCTACGGGAGGGTAGAATAGGAGTTCCTTTAGGACGGGAGATGAGTCCTGGGCAAAGGGCATTGCCAAGCGGAATACTTCCAGCAAGTTCCTGATGTCACATTCTTCGAGATGGAATGTTCTATCAATTTTTCTCACTAAGGCGGAATATTCTGTTTCAAGTCCAAAGGCTCGCTTCTGCACCTGTGGTCTCCGGAATGGGGGTAAATTTTTTAAAAAGCTAATTGCTATTATAAATAAAAAAATATTTAATGTCAACCAAAAAACCAAATAAAAAACCCGCCCCGACGGATATCGGGGCGGCATCAGCGCTGTTTTTGCTTTTGCGAAGATCGCGCGGTTACCCCGCCGGTCCTGTCTTCCTGCATGAACTTCTTAAGTGCCGAAGCGACAATTTCAGCATATTTCTGCCGTCCCTTGTGAGAGAGGAGAAGCATCCTATCACGTTCGTCTTTGAAGTTCCCGAATTCTATCAGAACGCGAGGGCGAACCGTTCCTTCCACCAACACGATGAATTTCTGGGAGGTATCAATTGGGGACTCGCGAACCCCCTTGCGTCTTGGTCCAAGACCGGCGTCGGTGAATGCCCGTGAAAGGTATTGCACAAAGGGATGGTTCTTAAGGTCCGGAGTCGTATATATTTTTGCTCCGGAAAAACCTTGCGGTCCAGAGTCGAAATGGAGCGATATCCACGTCGTCTCTCCCTTCGTTGTCGTAGCCAGCCGTAGAACGCCGTAAACTGTTTCAAGCCGAAGCTTAACACCGGGTTTTTCCGGAAAACCGGCAAAGACAGTAACGGGCCGACCAGGAAGGTTGTAGACCATATCGGACCGCCGAGGAAGAATTATTTCTTTGCCGGAGTTGCTGATAGAAACTTCAGTCCTCGGACGGACGGTGAAAAATGTTTTCCACCCGTTTGCGTCGGCAAGCTCCTCAATGCGGAGCGCAATGTCGTACATATATGCATCTTCAGGGACGCGCTTACCGTTATAAACAAAAGATCCGCCATGATCTACTCCGCCGTGACCCGAATCAAGAATGACGGTAAGATTTCTTTCCGAAGCCTCGCTCGTTCGTATGCCGGAGGATAATCCGGCAACGAAGAAAAACATCAGCAGGGGAATGGCACGTCTCATTGCCGCCTCCTTTGTGGTAGGTTGTTAAGGTGTGGGGCAGAATTGCCGTATGATTTATTTTACAATAATTTAGGTAAAAAGTCAAATATTTATTGATATCTGCGCAATACTTTGCTATGCTTTGAAACGGTAATACTTCACTCTGGAGCGAAGAAGTTCCAGATTTCTAAGCCGTCGGCACCCTATGGATAAATTCAATGAAAGTAAAAAAATATTCGCCGAGAGTGTCGGCATTCTAAGGAAAAATAAAAAAATACTGTTTTTTCCGATACTTTCGGTTGCTTCCAGCGTTGTTTTTTTTATTTTTTTTATAGTTCTTGTCTTTCTCTTCCGGCTCAAAAAACTTGATTTTATGACAAGCGGGGCTGTTTCTTTTTTCCTGCTCCATCTATCTCTCGGATTCATTTGGGCCTTTTTCCAGGCTGGCATCGTCGCAAGTGTCGACGCTTCAATACGTGGCATAACCGCGCTTTTTAGAGACTGTCTTTCACGCGCTTTTCGAAACATATTGAAAATATTTCTGTGGACGCTTCTATCGTCAATCGTTGTATTTGTTTTCAGTATTGTTCTTCAACACTCAAGCCTCGCCGTAAAGATAGGCATCTACCCGGCAAGCGTTCTGTGGGGGCTTGCAACGGCGTTTATTATTCCGGTTCTCATTCTGGAAAATAACTCGCTTTGGGGTTCTCTCAAAAAGTCGGCTCTTTCGTTCAGGCGCGTGTGGGTGGAAACTTTTTTTGTAAGCATAGCGGCCGGAATTCCTTTCATGTTTTTTATAGCGCTTGAAGGCGCGTTATTCTTCGCGTTTTTCAGACTGAATCTCGGACTTTTGCCTCTTGTTTTTCTTGGTGTCTTTTTAGCGGTTCTTCTCTTTTTTGCTGCCATTGTCTTTGCCTCACTGGTTGCTATTTTGCGCACGGTTCTCTACATGCACGCAAACGCGTTGCGGCAGGCCGAAGCGAATCCCGCGGCAGAATAATAACCCCCCCTAGGCGTATACCCGGGGAGTTTCATATTTTTAAAAATCATTACAATTGAGGTGTTTAAATCCATTGCAGAAAAATCATGCTAGAACAAAGAAAAGTAGCAAAGGTCTTGAATACAAAAGCAACGATCGAGGGCGCCGGAGTGCATCTTGAGCGGGCATTCGGCTATGAAGAGGCACCACTCCTCGACCCTTTTCTTTTACTTGATGATTTTAGTTCAAATAATCCACGAGACTACATCCTCGGTTTTCCCTGGCATCCGCACCGGGGTATTGAGACGGTCACATATATGATAGATGGCACTGTAAGCCATGAGGACAGTCTTGGCAATAAAGGAGTGATTGCTTCGGGAGACGTACAATGGATGACAGCCGGTTCCGGAATAATCCATCAGGAAATGCCGCAAGAGTTCGACGGGGCAATGCGCGGATTTCAACTCTGGGTAAATCTTCCGGCGCGTAACAAAATGATGCATCCCCGCTATCGCGGTGTTAAAAAAGAGCATATTCCCGTCTGGAAAGGAAAAGGGGCGGCGGTACGCATTGTTGCGGGGTCGCTGGAAAACATAACCGGACCGGTGGGGGATATTGTGGCAAGCCCATCTTATTTTGACATTTCGCTTGAGGCGGGAGTATTCTGGGAGTTTGCCGTTCCGAAAGGGCACAAGGCTCTTGCATATATTTTTGAAGGAGCCGTATGTTTTTCAGAGAATGACGCCGAAATTGCCGGCGGGCACCTTGTAATTTTTTCCGACGGAGACCTCGTTCGTGCCGGAGGAGCCCACCGCGAACGTGGCGGAAGGTTTCTCTTAGTTTCCGGAAAGCCTATCGGAGAGCCCATAGCCTGGTACGGGCCAATCGTCATGAACACAAAAAAGGAACTGGAAAAAGCTTTTAAGGAATATCAGAGCGGAAGTTTCATCAAGCATAAAATAAAAAAATAATGCGTGAATAGCGCCGGGCAGTTTAAATCGGTCGTCGAAAACAGGAATGCCTTTTGAATCAGCGGCAAAATATTTTAAGGGGCGGTGGGCGTATGTCCTGGTGCTTTTGGGCATGATCGCGGTTGCGGCTTTTGCCGAACTTTGGATGGGAAGAGTTCCGGTGTGTGAGTGCGGATATATCAAATTTTGGCATGGCATCGTCAGTAGTTCCGAGAACTCTCAGCACATTTCCGACTGGTACACATTTTCGCATATTATCCACGGCTTCGGATTTTACTGGGTAGCCTGGCGTTTGTTTCGGAAATTTCCTCTTGGTGCGAGAAGAGTTCTCGCTTTCCTGCCCGAAGCGGTGTGGGAGGTGGTTGAGAACAGCAGTTTTATCATCAATAGATATCGCGCCGCGACAATTTCACTCGACTACTATGGGGATAGCGTTTTAAACTCGGTGTTTGATATGCTCGCGATGCTGTTCGGTTTCTGGCTTGCAGGAAAGCTTCCCGTGTGGGTCGTCATCGTGCTCACCGTTGTTATGGAACTCGGTGTTGGGTATATGATACGCGATAATCTCACGCTCAACATCATCATGCTTATGTATGCGTTTCCTGCTATCAAACAGTGGCAAGCAGGAGGAGTGTTTTTAAACATGTAAGGGGCAGATCGCTGCATCGTGAGCCATTAACAGGTCATCAACATCCGGACTTTTTACTTTTCTCGCGTCGTATATAATAGTAAGTAAGCGTCGACTATTAATAATAATTTTTAAAAAATATGGTCATAAAAACATCATTTTATAAGCGCGCCGCCGTTTTTTCCATGCTGGGGGCGGTACTTGCAACTTCTACACCCGCCTTTGCTTTGACAACGCAAGAACGGCTTGTCCTTATCGCGAGCCTTACTCAACAACTCGCCGCCCTTCAGGCCCAGCTACAGGCACTTCAGCAGCAAAGAACTACCGCGGAAGTCAGTCTCCTTAGGATGCTGAAACCCGGAGAAAGGGGCGAGGATGTGAAGGTTCTCCAGGCACTGCTTGCGGCAGACTCAAGTATTTATCCTGAGGGAATTATCAACGGTTCTTATGGCCCCGCAACAACCCGCGCGGTGAAAAGGTTTCAGGCTCGCAAAGGACTTGCGCAGCCGGGAGTTGTCGGTCCGGCAACGTTGAAAAAATTGAATGAAGAACTGAAAGACAAACCGATTGCGATAGAAACGGATGGATCCGGAAAACCGGCTCTATGCGCAAAAGTTCCGCCCGGACACCTCATAGCTCCGGGATGGCTGAGGAAGAATGACGGAGTCCGCCCGATTGTTCCCGAATGCCAAACTCTTCCGCCCGGAATCGCGAGCACGCTTAGCACATCTACTACGCCTATACCTCCGCTATCAGTCAATGATGTAATGCCGCCGACAATCTCATCAACCGCCATCTCCGGTATTACCGGGAATAGCGTCATCGTTACATGGACGACAAATGAGCAGACAAAAAGCAGGGTGTATTATTCAACGAGTACGATGAACTTTTCCTCAACGGCCCCGGCATACGCTTCCGACGATTCTTTTGTTGTAATTCATTCCACCCAGCTTTCCGGTCTTTTGGCAAATGCCGTTTATTACTATCTCATCATTGCGACTGACCAGTCCGGAAATACGGCATCATCAAGCCAGGGAATGTTTACGACAATAAATTCGTCGGGTGATATAACTCCGCCGAATATTTCTTCCGTTTCGTCTTCGAATGTGGGTGCAACTATGGCTACCATAACCTGGTCAACGGACGAGTCGGCGAACTCGAAGGTCTATTACGGAACAACCAATTCCATCAGTACAAATCTTTCGGCTGCCCAAGCGTATTTTGACAGTTCTTTTGCGACGAGCCACTCCGCTTCTCTTTCGGGCTTTACGCAAAATACGATATATTACTACATGGTTGTTTCTGCAGATGCGTCCGGCAATGCTGCTTCTTCCAGCCAGCAAAGTTTTGCAACACTTCAGCCGGATACGGCTTCGCCGGTGGTTTCAAGCATTTCCATTTCCGGCGTTACTGCGGGAGCGGCGTCTCTTTCGTGGACAACCAATGAAAATGCTACAAGCAAGGTTTATTACGGTACCAATTTTCCGTTAAACCTCGCTTCGGCGACGTTTATTGCAAACACCGCTCTCGGAACAAGCCATGCAATAGTCCTTTCGAACCTTTCCACGAGTACAACCTACTATTACGTCATCTCCTCATCCGACTCTTCGGGAAACACGACGAACGCAACTGAATCTTCCTTTACGACAACGGCCGGAACCGATACAACTCCGCCTGTCATTTCATCAGTTGTTGCAGGCACATTTACACCCACCGGAGCGACGATTACCTGGACAACCAATGAAAATGCGACAAGCAAGGTTTATTACTCGGACTCGACCCCCGTGAATACATCAACTGCCCAGGCCGTTTCTGATTCAACGCTTGTAACAAGCCACTCGCTTGCCATAACAGGCCTTTCCGGAAATACGCCATACTATTATAGTGTCCAATCCGCCGATAGCGTCGGCAATCAAGTGGTTTCCACCGAATCGTCGTTCACGACAGCTCCTTAAGGAACGCGAAGAAAAGAAAAACAGTCCGCCTTAGGCGGGCTGTTTAATTTAAAATGATTCCCATTTTGTCAGTGTGAGCGCTACGTCAAGATTAATATCCATTTGGCGATCAGCAATGGACACGCGATATTTCTTTTTGAATTTCCTTTCGAACGCTTTCACAAGAATAGCAATTTTTTCTGTAGGGATAATAGTAAACCCGCCATTTCGTTCGGTGTAGTAGACCATAGTAAGGTCCGGAAAGATGAGTTTTGCGCTTGAGAAGGCCACTGTTCCATCAAGCGAAGAAACCTTTATATATTCTCCAATGAACTGCCCGCCGAACTCCGTATCGGTTTTTTCAAAGTATAATTCCATGTAAAAACGGACTTTTTTACTCGGAACTACGAATTCCGTACGTTTACGCACCGGGTAAGTGTCTTGTGGAAAGAGTTTCTTGCGTGTCACGGCTTACCTACTTTTTTGTCAAAGAACCATCAGAGCACAGCACTCATGCCCCGCTGAATTCAAGCCTTGTGTTCTAGCCCTCGGCCGATATTAAAAAGCGCTCGGAGCGGTTTGCTGAATGTGCGGCGAGCAGTATAGCAGTATATATGAGGCTTTCGATTGCCGTTTGTCGTCGAATGAGCTATAATGATTAGCGAACGTTCATTCACTTAAAAAAATTTTTATGAAAATTGGAATTTTAGGTTCCGGAGACGTCGGCAGAGCGCTTGGGCGCGGTTTTGTGGAACTCGGGTATGAAGCAATGATAGGCTCGGGACATCCGGATAAAGCCGAGCTCAAGGCATGGCTTGCTGACAATCCGAAGAACGCATATGTCGGAAGTTTTGGCGAAGCAACAAAATTCGGCGAACTTGTCGTCTTTGCCGTCCACTGGGAAGGAGGAGCCGCGGAAAATGTCATCAGGCAAGCCGGGCGGGAGAATTTTGCCGGGAAAGTTGTCATAGACGTTACGAACCCGTTGCATTTTGCGGAGGGCGGCGCGCCGTCGCTTATTCTCGGACACACCGATTCCGGGGGCGAGGCGGTTCAGCGTTGGCTTCCGAATGCGCATGTTGTGAAAGCATGGAATACCGTTGGCAACGCATATATGTATAAGCCGAACTTTGAAGAAGGTGTTCCCGATATGTTCATCTGCGGGAATGATGAGCAGGCAAAAAATACGGTTATAAAAATACTTGGAGATTTCGGCTGGTCGTCAGTCGACATTGGGGGAATTGAAGGAGCACGATATCTTGAGCCTATGGCCATGCTTTGGATAACATATGGCATGCGCATGGGAACGTGGAAACACGCATTCAGGCTTTTGAAAAAATAAGCGGCAAAGATTTTCCGGCATGAAGACTTACTCACGGGTTGGAAATAAGAAGGGACGGACGGCATATCGGACGCCGTCGGTTTTCCGGTATCAAAAACACCTCAAGGTATTAAGCGCGAAAAACCGCCTTAATTTCAAAAAATCAGGCAAAAATTTTTAAGTCTCGAGCTCGGCGGCACGTTGTTTCCGACAGCCGCTTTTCAATTCTTATTACTAGCTGTTATCCTGACATCGTATGAAAAAACATATTGACGCGATTATCATTGCGCTTGCCATACTCTCGATTGCCGGCGGCTGGTGGGCGTATTCCAGAATATATTATCGCCCGTCGCTCGTACAAAAAGACATCAAAACCGTCGAGGGGGCGGTGGTAGACATTTCGGCGGGAACGGCTGAAGTATCAATAAAAACTCCGGAGGGCAAAGCAATAGAACTCGTGCTTTCGCCGGATATGAAAGTGTATGACATGAAAAACGCTCCCGTTGTTTTTACGGCACTTCAGCGCGGAATGAAACTTCGCGTAACCGGAGTGTTCACGAAGAACGACGCCATGGTTCCCGATAGTATCGCAATAATCGGGAATGCCGCGGCGGGTGCGTTGGGAGATTTTGAGGTGCTCAAGCCCGAGCTTATCATTCGCGGTGCGAATCTTTCGAAGGTGGAACTTTGGGCTGTTCCAGCCGGAACGGGAATAACCGAGAAAGATTTTATCCGCCTTGGGGACGCGACATTGGCCGCTGAAGATTCAGCCGGCCAAACATGGCGTTTCCTTATTCCAAAAGACCCTGTTTCCGCAACGTCAATTTTCGCAAAAGGTTTTGACGGAACGGGGATTGAAGCTGGCCGCGTCCAGCTTCCGTTCACGGGAGAGGCCAAGGTTGCCGATGCGCTCTGGGGAGGCGAACAAGACGGGCATTATACAATAACCGAAAAGGACAAGGGCAAAACGCTTACCTATGGCTTAACAACGCGTTTTACCGTAATTCTCGACGGGAAAAAGTATCCGAAAGAAAAACTTTCATGCGCGCCTGACGGGGTTATCGGGTCCGTTTCCAATATTCCGAGCGTGGCTTTGCCGCTCTATGCTGCTCGGTTTGAAGGGGTGCAAATTGGAACATGCACGCTTAAAGACGGCGTCTTTTCCGTTACGATAAAAATAAGAGAGCATGATTGACTTTTATAGGGGCGGGATATTCTAAACTGCGTACGCATCCATGGAATACAAGAACAAAGAGAGACAGCTGAAAGAGGAGGGATTTTTGCGCACATACGTGTGGACGGATAAGCCGAACATGCGGTATGCGGACCACACGCACCACGCCATAAGCGCCCATATTATTTTAAAAGGGGAGATGGAGCTTATTGTAGAAGGCAAAAAGCATATACTCCGAGAAGGGGACCGATTTGACGTCCCGGCAAATGCGGTCCACTCGGCGTGTATGGGGCCGGAAGGATGTTCCTATCTTGTCGGGGAGAAATAGCAGTTTTTATGGCTGTCCGGTTTCAAACCGGCGCAGTCCGGGAAGGAAATATAAGAGGTGCCATGGGAAGTAATATGGAAAATTTAGAGCAAAAAGTTCAAAAAATCGAAGATAGAAATAAGGGTGTTGAAGCAGATAAGGCGTGGGAAACAAGCTGGACAAGGCGAGTATTACTGACAATATTTACCTATCTGGCGATCGGTGTATATATGTGGGCCATTAATATTTCGCGGCCATGGCTTAACGCGGTAGTTCCCGCAGTAGCATTTATGCTATCGACGCTCACCATGCCATTCTTCAAGAAGTTATGGCTGAAAAACAAGGGAAAATCCGTGCGTGACAGTATTTAAAGCGTAAACGTGCCGTGGAAAATAAAATGATCATACTGCAAGTCGGGGTTAAAATTCTCCTCCACAACAAAGAGAATAAGTACTTACTTCTCCGCCGTTCGGCGGAAAAATACCCCGATGTTAGAGGGCGATGGGATATCGTTGGCGGAAGAATCAATCCCGGCACAACGTTACTGGAGAATCTGAAAAGAGAGGTTCAGGAAGAAACAGGATTGAGTATTGATGGTGCCCCACAATTGATCGCGGCCCAGGACATCCTGTCAACTGCAGACCGTCAGGTGGTACGTCTCACATATGTTGGAAGGGTAGCGGGTGGAGCGGTGGTATTGGACGTAACCGAAAACGATATGTACAAATGGGTTACTTGGGAAGAAATGAGCGAGATGGATGACCTGGACATGTACGTTAGGGAGTTACTGAACGATATATCCTTGCGGCTGGTTATTAAAAAAGCAGAAGTGCCACGGAAAATAAAATAGGCACGAATGTGCCTAGTGGTTGGAAAAGTAGCGGGAGTAGACTTTATATGAAATAATCCCGAAAGGAGTTGCCATTACAGCGCATATTACTGCAAGAATAAACATGCCGTTGATCAGTGCATAGATTGCAGAGCCAGTGAAGAACAAGAACGCAGATAGCATACATAACCTCCAGTCCAATAAAGGAACTAACCACTGATAAGGTAGCAGGTTTAGAGATGGCTTGCAATAGTCCGTCATCGTTGTACACCGTTGAAGTAACAGAGATATTATGGAAGAAAAAAGACTTTCAGTTAAGGTCTTTTGCGGAGAAGCACAACATATGCTTCCAGGCTTCTGCCGTCATTATCAATACCGGAGGTAAGAACTATCCGGTCGTCAAGTTCGTCATCCGGAATATCAGGAAATTCTTTTTTTGCGGCATCCCGAATTTGTTTTAAGGTTGGTTTTTCGTGGGTACCCCAGAGAATTGCCTTTTCGCCCCACAAATTGCCGACATACATATTGATACCTCCGGAGTAGTAAAGAACTATTCAAAATTATAGCGGATTACTATTGAGCTATCAAGAGGCATAACGCATCGTGTCCATAAAGTAAGAAAAAATAAAAGCGGGATTAAGCCGCCTTACAAACTTGATTTATGAGCTGGCCGCCCTGCGGTATAAAACTGGATTTTCCCAGACGATAGGAGAACTCCCTGCCCGTGAGCAGTACGCAATCTCCGATTTCAACAACTGCCTTGGCGGGAAAGCGGTCAAGGTTCGTGCTGAAGATAAAGCCGTATTGGCGCGAAACAATCTTTACGTCCAGTGAACTAGAAATTTCAAAAATTTTTCCTTCGACACTTTTATCTTCCGTTCGCGCCGGAACAGCTGACAAGTAGGCCAAAGAGAAAAGCATTCCCAGGATGCTAAAAAGACCAGTTAAGAAGAGAAATTTTTGACGCATAGGGCACCTCCAGCACGTATTGAGAGCCATGGTAAAAATACCATAAAGATATTATAATGTCAATATCTTTATAAAAAATGTCCCGTTTGAAGCGGGACGTTTTTATTTTGTCTTTTTTCCTGTTGCAAGGCGATGCGCGCGGCGTTTTTCAGCATCTTCGAAACGGCGTTTCTCGTCGTCGGTTTCGGGCATGATTGGAGATATGTGGGTGGGGCGGCCGTTCTCATCAAGTGCTACGAACGTCAGGTATGCCGAAAGGATGTGTTCTGACGTTTTGGCGCGAAGGTTTTCGGCAAAAACCTTAATGCCTATTTCAAGCGAAGAGTTCCAGACGCGGTTGACTGCCCCTTTGAAGATAAGCGTATCTCCTTGGCGGGCCGGAGCAAGAAACTGAACCGAATCGATGAAAAGTGTTACGCACACTTTGCCTGAATGACGCTGGGCTATCATGCCCGCGATGCGGTCCATAAGCTGTAGAACCGTTCCTCCAAAAACCGTTGAATTCGGGTTCAGGTCATTCGGGAATATCTCATAGGGATACAGTTCTATTGCGGAAGCGCGGACGGGTTTGGGCTCGAGGTTTTCCATCTCGCGGGGAATACGGTGTCGAGGAACTAGCTTGATGGTAACAATTTTTCCGATATATTCAAACATGAAAAAACCGCCTTAAAATAAAACGGCGGTTTGAAACTTTTAAAACTATTCGATGTCTCCGGCTTTTGCAAACGGCTCCGGAACGTCAGGCCCCGTGCCGCCCATATACTTTGCGGATGTAACATTGAGCTTGAAGGGTTTTGATGGATCTACGCCTTCGCCAAGGACTACATTAATAATGGGGACGAAATTATTCCGGGAAAGCTTCTCAATGTTCGGTATTTTGCTCTTGCGAATAGCGCCGAGGCGTATGGAGGCCCCGAGGTTAATGACAAAGATAGCGATGGCATACGGAAAATCCTGCGGGATAACCGAATTAAATTCTGCCACGACAACGGTCATATAAGAAACAGAGAGGTCGAGAGAAATATCTTTAGCCGAATTGAGTCCGAACGCCGTCTTGAACTCGTCAACCGCTTTAATGGAGCGCTCGTTGACCAATTCGATAAACGATTGAATAGGAAGTTTTTCAAGACCGGGAAGCTGGGACTTCAAATCCTCTGCTATCGGCCGGAGGGAGTCTACCCTCCAGGAAAGAAGCTTGGCAAGCGTGTTCTCGTCCATGGGCATTTACCATTGTTGAAGAGCGCTCAATTAATTTATCACAAGTTTAAGAAAAGTCAATCGCAAACTCTAAGGCGATTGCTTCGGGCTGTGGAAAAGAAGTATACTTATATCAAGATCAGTATGGACAATAGCGCGCAAATTAAGAAAACAGAAGAAGAGTGGAAAAAAGAGCTGACGCCGGAGCAGTATCATATTCTTCGCGAAAAGGGGACCGAAGCCGCATTTACCGGCGCGTATCGTGATTCGAAAGAAAATGGCATGTACGCGTGTGCCGCCTGCGGGGCTGGGCTTTTTTCTTCCGACGCAAAGTTCGAATCCGGAACCGGGTGGCCGAGTTTTACCGAGCCGGCAAATCGTGAACATATTGAGCTGAAAGAAGACAAAAGCTACGGTACCAGCCGTATTGAGGTTTTATGCAGGCGGTGCGGGTCGCATTTGGGGCATGTGTTTGATGACGGCCCAAAGGAGAAAGGCGGAAAGCGCTACTGCATCAACTCTGCATGCCTTATGCTTAAACAAAAAGAGGCATAGTAACTAATAATTTTAAATTTTAATTTCTAAATTTTAATTCAATTTCAAAGGATACAATGCTAAAACGCGCGTGAATTTATATTTTGCATTTTGTCATTCATTTAAAACTTAAAATTTATACTTTAAAATTTTAAAAACCATGGAACCGGAAATATTAAAAAAATTGGAGGAGCAAGGACAAAAAATAGACGTGATGTGCCGTTCGTTCGAGAAACTACGGAAAATGTTCTTGTGGCTCATTATCATTTCGGTTGCGGTTGTCGTTCTGCCGGCCATCGGCCTCCTCTTCGTTATTCCGCAATTCTTGAGCGTCTACAACACAAGCGGGTTTTAACTTGCCAATTCCGTGGTAGCTTGCTACGCGGAGTTTTGATAGTTTTTCGTAAAAATAAAAAACGCCCCGATGGGAACCATCGGGACGGTAATGCGGCGGCTGAAAGGCCGTCCTTCTTAGTGTTTGTGGTCGCCGTGCTTCGTCCAGCTTTCCTCAACCGCTTTCGAGCAGAGGTAGCGGGCGCAGAGAAGTTTCCGCACGTCTTCCCGCTTGCACGGGAAGTTCTTGCAGAGGATTTCCCAGGCGAGGTTGGATGCAGCGACAGCCGTGTCGGTTACCTCGACTTCTTCGGTCTCGCGCACGGTTTCCATCCGGCTGACACCTGCATAGCGGATGAAGACGCCCTTCTTTACTCTGTTAGTCCAGAATTGCCAGTAGCTTACCGCGAACCTGTCGTCGCCGAGGGGTCTCCAGTCCTCAAGCGTCCGGAATGGCATGCCCGAAGCGTCGGGCATGAAGGAAACAGCGTACCCCGCCTTGTCCTTATTCTCGACAATGAGGGCACCACCCTGATGCTCAAGCGTCTGGCTCAAGACAGGAGCGCTCCAGAGAAGCATCTCCAGCGTCTCGTCGTCTGGCAGGAATGCCTGGATGATGTCAGGTTCGGTGCTCTTCGGAATCTGTTCGCTTTCAGCGCCAGGCTGTTCGAGCTCTGAAGCCGCTGAAACTGGAACAACGGTAACGACCGTCGTGAAAAAGAGCAGGAAACCGATGGACATCAGAAGAGCTTTCATTGCTTCCTCCGTGCGCCGGTTAAGGCGCCTAGGTTTGAGAGAACGAGGTCTCGTTTTTAGGATATTTTAATTATACCATAGTTTGTGGCACTTGACAAGACCCATAAAAATATGCTATACTACAAGTAATTCTGAAACCGGGTTTGTTAACACAAAACCCGCGGGCGGAAGGGCGAGCGGTCGGTACGGAGTACCTTTGCCTAGATCAACGTGGACGGGCAATGAAACCTCCGGCGGATTCCCACCGTTTGCGCACGGTAACCGCGTCGTCAACTGGCGCAAAGGGCGTACGTATCGTACGCTTCTTTCTTTTTCTGTTGATTGTAAAAACATATAAAAAATTTTATTATATCAGGCATGGACATTATTTCTCACGGTCTGTGGGGCGCTACTGCCGCAAATATCGCAGACAAAAAAATCAACAAAAAAATAAGCCCATGGTGGGCAACGTTTTGGGGAGTATTTCCTGACCTTTTTGCGTTCACTATTCCGTTTTTGTGGCTGATGCTGAAACTTGTCGAAGGAGGTTCCGATATTCCGAATATTCGCGGCGCAGAACTCCAGCCGGATTCTCCATGGGTGTTTCATATTGCCACTACGCTTTATAACTACAGTCATAGCATGATCGTGTTTCTCGCGGTTTTTGGGCTTGTATATTTCATTCTGCGAAGGCCCGTATGGGAGCTTATCGGCTGGCCGCTTCATATCATCATGGATATTCCGACGCATACGTACCAATTTTATCCAACCCCCGCGCTCTGGCCTCTTTGGAATAAAAAGTTCAGCGGGTTTTCGTGGGCGACTCCGTGGTTTATGGTCTTGAATTATTCGGTGCTTCTCTTGATATATGCGCTACTTCGACTGAAGAGGGGGCAGGAACGCTAGCGTACCACTGGAATTTTCGCAAAATATTTTAAACTCGACTGTGATGTGAGAGTTTTCCTTATTTTAAGTCATTTTCCGAATTACGAACCTGCCTAGTTGGGCGAATTACAGGAAAATGCGACGGGGCGTATTTGCTATTGACAAAAAAATAAAGCGGTGCTATCCTTGCATCGGTTCCAGAAAACAATAGGAAACACAATGAAGCTGGCAGAGCTCCGCGAAAAGGTGGGAAGCGCGCTTGAGCGTTTTCCGGAAGTGAAGAGTTTTGTTGCTCGGTCAGGAGATGCGGTTGTCGTTGTGACGGAGCGCCCTATTACCGAAGCGCGCAAGCGCGAAATTCTAGCCCGGCTTCCCAGGCGTCTCAAAATCCACGAATTCGTGGCAGAGCTTTAGCCGTCCAAGGAAAGCAGAGTGCTTAAAATAGAGATTCTTTTCGGAATCGGTGCTATTATTCTCTCTATTATTGCAGAAGCTTTCGGTGCCTCTATCTTACTTATTCCGGCCGGTATTATGTTTTTTGCCGCTGTGACAATGTGGATTATCCATATCCATCGGTCTTGAGCAGGATCTAAAACTGCTCTTTTTTATTTCTGCTGTCCAGCGGACTGATGCGCTGAAGGCGGCTCGGAAAAAATCTCAGCACCAGTGTTGAGGTTATCTTTAAAAATACCGCTCGATATGGCGGCATTTTATTTGCTTGAATCACATTGACAACCTCAAAAAAATGGTGTACACAAAAAGAACAGGCCGAATTGCGAAAAGGAACAAGAGATGAAAACACTTGGATTAGTGTTCGTTCTGCTTGGCATGGCATCATTCGCATCAGCCGAAGAAATGCCAAGGCCTCCCGAAGATCTTTCCAAATATGAGAGCCATGTCGTTTGCAGGGATTTCACATCTCCGGCTTCAGGTGTGACGTTTGACCGGTATCGGCTGTTTGCACTGAATGAAGGGTACTGGAATGCGGAAGTTCTTATTCTGACCATAACGTCAACGGGGATGCAGTTTAAGGAGGAGATTGTATACTCAGCCATGCAGATGGCCATGCGCGGTCAGGTAAAAAGGAGTGCCGAAGGTCCTTGGCAGATCGTAACAAAGGAAGAGTATCTCAAATTATTCAAAGAGAATGTGCCGTCGCAGTTTATTGACGGAGAAGGCCGTTTTGACTTCAGCAAATTTTCCTGTGCTACAGTCGATAAAAGCGTATAACGCGGCTCTGTGCGTGTGCATGGGGCTTTTTTTATTGCTTTTAATCCGTCCAAAGGCGGTTTATACTATATATGTACCAACAGGAGATCTTAATAATATTAGCCGGAAATATTCATGAATCTTCTTTTCGACATTGGAGGAACGAAAACGCGCCTTGCCGTTTCACGCGATAGCAGGGAATTTGACACGCCAAAAATATTTGAAACACCGAAAGATTTTTCCGAAGGAATTCAGAAGTTCAAGCTCCATGCACTGGAACTTTTGGGCGGCGGCTCCATTTCGGCTATCGCGGGAGGGATAGCGGGCCCACTGAACAAAGCAAAAACAGGTCTTGTAAATTCCCCTCATCTTCCCGACTGGGCAGGGCACGAGCTTACGCATGAACTCGAGCGCATATTTGCCGTGCCGGTGTATTTAGAAAATGATTCCGCCGTTGTCGGGTTGGGAGAGGCTATGTATGGTGCCGGCACGGGATCGCCTATTGTCGCGTACATGACGGTAAGCACCGGTGTCGGAGGTGTGCGGATAGTGAACGGAAAGATAGACGCAAATACTTTCGGGTTTGAGCCCGGCCATCAAATCATTGATGCCGGAGGAGTGCTGGGCGTACCGGGAACAGGCGAGGGGCGGCTTGAAGAATTTGTTTCAGGCTCTGCAATCGAAAATCGTTTTCATAAACTTCCTATCGAGATGACCGACCCCGATGTGTGCGATGAATTAGCCCGAATGTTCGCCATTGGTCTCCACAACACTATTCTTCATTGGTCTCCCGACACCGTTGTCTTGGGCGGCTCTCTCATAACCGGTTCGGTAATAACGCCGACATCAATTCGCAAGCACCTTCTTGCTATCATGAAAATATTTACCGAAAGTCCTCATATAAGAGAAGCAACACTCGGAGATCTCGGAGGCCTTTGGGGTTCGCTTGAACTTATCCGGCAAAAGTCTTTGGGGTAGTTCAAAAATCTGTCCGTCATTTTGACCGCGCATACGCGCGGGAATACGATAAGACTGTATGAAAGCTGCCGCAAAAATGGGAATTTTTCGCATCAGTTTCGATGTTGTTCTCATCGCAGTTCTTTCCCTCGTCCTCGCAACGCATTATTTGCGCGTTTTCTCGGCAGGCCTCGACAACGCGGTCCTTATTGCTGTTATTGTCGTCGGGCTTCTTCCGGTTCTTAAAAGTTCATACAACTCGGTTCGCGATCGGAAAATTTCTGTCGATCTTCTCGCCGCCATCGCCCTCATAGCGTCTCTCATTGCGCGCGAGTGGCCGTCCGCGGTATTTATCAATCTGATGCTTGCATCCGCCCGCATTCTTGATGAGTTTACTGCGAGCAGGGCAAAAAAGGCGATTGAAAGTCTCTTAAAACTTCGACCGGATACTGTCAAGGTAAAACGCGGAGAGGACTTCGTTGAAGAGAAAACAGAAAACCTTCGCGTCGGAGATGCGATAGCCATCGGAGCAGGCGGGCGAATTCCTATCGATGGCATCGTTGAATCCGGAGCGGCAAGCATTGACCAGTCATCTCTTACGGGCGAGTCGCTTCCGCTTCCGAAAGAGCGGGGGGATAGCGTTCTAAGTTCGACTCTCGTTCTGACCGGCTCTCTTGTCATCCGAACCGAAAAAGTCGGCAAAGATACAACACTTGAAAAGATAATCGAACTTGTAAAAGCGGCCGAAAAAGGGAAGACCCGCATTACAGGCATCGCTGACGTTTTTGCAACCTGGTATATTGTGGGAACCGTTCTCCTTGCGCTCGCCGTCATTTACTTTACTCGTGATATAAAGCTTCTCTTGTCGCTTCTTCTCATTGCGTGCGCCGACGATATTGCCGTTGCAATTCCTCTCGCATTTCTCGCTTCCGTTGCCCATGCGGCCCGCCGCGGCATTATTGTTAAGGGGGGCAACTTTTTGGAGACCCTGACGAAAGTGAAGATGCTTGTTGTTGATAAGACGGGGACGCTCACAAAAGGGAAACTTGCTATAGAACGGGTTCGGCCATTCGGAACATATGGCGAAAAAGATGTTTTGAAGTATGCGGCAATGGCCGGTTTTTTCTCGAGACACCCGGCCTCCAAGGCTGTTATTGAATACGCTATCCGGCACGATATTTCTTTTGAGAGGCCGAAAGAATTCGAGGAGATTCCGGGAAAAGGGGGAACGGCGACACTTAACGGCCATACAGCCGTTGTCGGGAGGGCAACATTCCTCAAAGAGTTGGGGGTCTCGATTTCGAACGATGAGCTGAAAGAAATGGACCGCTTGAAAGATGAGGGATACACGGTAACTCCCGTAGCATACGGGGAAAATCTTATCGGGTATATTACGTTTGCAGACGAGGTCCGCCCCGAGTCAATTGAGGCTGTTAAACAATTAAAGAAGCTTGGCGTTGAGCGCATTGTGATGCTCACCGGAGACAACAAGAAAGTCGCGGAAAAAATTGCCTCCAGCATTGGCATTACAGAATTTCAGGCGAATGTTCTTCCGGAAGACAAAGTCGAGTATATCGCAAAGAGCGTAAATAAAAAGTTCAAAGTAGCGATGGCGGGAGATGGAATCAACGATGCGGCCGCCCTTGCACGCTCCGACGTAGGCATCGCAATGGGTGTTATCGGGTCTGATACCGCTATTGAAGCGGCAGACATTGCTCTTATGCAGGATGACATCAGAAAAATTGCGGAGGCAATTAAAATAGGGAAGCAAACAATGGCGGTTGCCTATCAGAACTTTGCTATTTGGGCAGTTGTGAGTGTTATCGGGTTTGTGCTTATTTTCGGGCGCTACATCGGGCCGTCGGGAGCCGCCGCGTTCAACTTTTTGACCGACTTCTTTCCTCTTTTGAATGCAATGAGGCTTTTCCGTATGCGCCGGTAAATATTCTTCGTTAAAAAGGACAAAAATTTATGAACGGAAAACGCGCGTTATACATAGTTCTTGCCATATCGCTCGGAGGTTTTCTTTTCTCGGGAGTTCTTTCATATCAAGAGCTTTTTGGGGCGGGCGGCTTGACGTGACCCGCTCCGGGAACGCCCGGAACCGTCTTCGGATACCCCGCGTGCGTCTACGGCTTTTTCATATATGCGGCACTTGTCGGTGTTTCCGCGTGGGGGATAACGCGGTTTAATAAGGAGTAAAAAGGATATATAATGGTGCTGAACAGGCATTTGTTTGATTCAAAACGCATGAAACTCGAAACCATACAAGACATTATGACAAAAGACGTTGTATCGGTCTTTCCGGAAACACCTCTTATTGAAGCCGCAAAAGTTTTGTATGAGCACCGGTATGACGGTGTGCCGGTCGTGGACTCAAATAACGCGCTTCTTGGTATTCTCACGGAGTATGACCTTGTGAGCAAAGGGTCCGCGGTGCACCTTCCAACGCTCCAAAAAATTTTTAGCCAGCTCGCTATAACGAATGGCATGGTGGACGGCTTAAAAGAAGAGGCGGCAAAAATATCCACTCTTACCGTTCGAGATGTTATGAACGCGGAGCCGCTTACTCTGCAAGCCTCCGCAACGATACAGGAGGCCGTTACATTGTTCCTTGAACATCACCGCGTCAATCCGATTCCCGTCGTCGACGAAAATCAGAGAGTGATAGGGGTTATAAAAACCTCATATGACGAAAACCTCGGACCCGTATGGGCAGACGAGCGGATGTATCGCATTGTACTTCAGAATTTTGTTTCCAATGCGGTAAAATACACTCCTGACGGCGGAACTGTCACGGTTGAACTTAAAAAAGAAGGCGCGAATATCATCATGAGAGTTTCGGATACGGGATACGGCATTCAGAAAAGCGAGCAGGCTCGCGTGTTTTCAAAGTTGTTTCGCGGAGAAAATATCCGCGAACGTATCCCCGAAGGAACCGGTCTCGGATTGTATCTTGTAAAAATGATGGTTGATAAGGTTATCGGCGGTGCGATATCGTTTGCGTCCGAAGAAGGGAAGGGGACGACATTTGTCGTAACTGTTCCGATGAGCCGCCTTACCATGCCGAAGAAAGATTAGCAGTATCAGATACGTTCTATGGCAAAGATACTTATCATTGAAGATGAAGCGCTGCTTCGCGGAAGCCTCACGGCTGAATTTAAAAGGGCCGGTTTTGATGTTTCCGAGGCAAAAGATGGATGGGAGGGACTCCAGATGGCACGGCGCGAACATCTCGATATTTTGCTCCTCGATATTATTCTTCCAAAGATTCAAGGCCTTGATGTGCTAAAGCTCCTGCGGGGGGACCCCATGGGGAAAAACTGTCCCGGTTGTTGTCTTAACGAGTCTTGGCGACGGAGACACCGCATCCCAGGCCGCTGTTTTTGGAGTATATTCTATTCTTGTAAAAAAAGACTGGACTCCGGAGGAAGTAGTTGAAAAAGTACGGGAAAAGTTGAGTTCAAAAAAATAGCAAAAAATTCGTATTAGGATTACAAAAGGTCGATACACGTAATGTAACAATTCCCATAGTCATGGCAAAAATTTTAATTATTGAGGACGACGCAAGTCTTCGAAAAAAACTTGTAAGCGAATTTACCGTCGGGGGAAACATAACGCTCGAGGCGGGAGACGGAGAAACAGGCCTTGCGATCGCGCTCAAGGAGCATCCGGAGGCAATCGTTGTTGATTTTGTTCTTCCGAAGATGCACGGTATAAACGTTATCAAGAGGATAAGGGCAGATGCGTGGGGCCAGAACGCCTGTATCGCGATGCTTTCGAACTTGAGCGACCCGGAGATCATCCAGGAAGCGGAAAAAAGCGGGGTTTCGGTTTTTCTCACAAAGAAAGATACGACTCCTGAAGAAGTTGCGGAAAATGTCAGGAGTATGATTTTTAAATGTCGTGGTATGCAGTAATTTATTTATTCCGCCCAGTTTCTCTTGTGCGGAGTGTTATCGGGTAGCAAATGGGTAAAAACAGTCTCATATTTCACGGGACTGTTTTTGGTTGAAAAGGGCAGTAGCAAAGTGATAAAATAGGACAAGGAACTAAAAATAACGATTATGAGCCTTAACCGAGAGCCGGAGCAATTTTCAGGCGAGAGCGAGACCCTCAAAAGAAAAGGGAGTTTTTCGCGTCCGGAGTCAAAAGAAGAGGAGAAAGAGATACATATCGGCAAAAAAACGCTTGTTCTTATCGCCGGTCTTCCCGGAAGCGGGAAAAGCACGTTCGCAATGAGACATTTTCCGCTCGACTCCATTATTTCAACTGACCGCATCCGTCAGGAAATTTCAAACAATCCCGCAAACCAGCTTGTCTCGGATAAGGCTTTTTTTCTTGCAAAACGCATGGCTGAAGAAAGGCTTGAGCGGGGAGAGATAGCCGTTATTGACGCTCAAAATCTTGCGGAAGAAACGCGTGCTCAGTTTTATCAGGCTGCGGAAGCGCATGGCGCGCGGGTTGAGGCGATACTGCTTGACGTCGATTATCGCGAAGCCACCGCGCGGAATAAAAAAAGGAAAAAAGACGTCGGTGAGGAGTACCTCCGGGCGCGGCGCGGAACCCAACGCGTTGCTCTTAAGTCTCTCGAGAAAAGCGGGCATGTCAATGCGGTGCATGTTTTGAAAGCTGACGAAACTGACGGCGTTCGCGTAGCACTTCCGGAAGATGACGCGGAGGCGCTCAAACGCGACCGGGATTTTTTGCAGGAGGCTTTGAGGGCAGAAGCAGTGCTGGGAGTTGCCGAGACCGGATTCTTGAAGCGCGAAGGGATGGAAGATGCTCTCTCGATGCGGATTTCTGCTGGGTCTGTCATGTTTCTTGAAGCGAACCGGACGCCGGAGGTAGAAGAGTTTTTAAAAAATAATTTTTTTGATCACCAAGTTATTGATGCCGAGCGGGTTGCAAAGCGCATTCATACCGAAGTGGGCGACGAAGCGGTGTATGACGTGATGAAGTTTATTCTGAAAGAGCGCGTCGGGCTTAACCTCACGACCGTCGTAGCCTATCCGCCAGGTTTTCCATATGAAGAAAGATTCCGGAAGGGGATTGAGAATATCTCGGAACGCTCGGGGGTTGCTGTTCCAACAACAAAGATATTTGCGCCGGACAACTCCAGTGTCGGACAATACCGAGTTGAGGTCGAGCGCGATGCTCCGGAAGACGTCCCACTTTTTCTTGTCGGGGATGTGCAGGGCTGTTATACGGCGATGCGCGAACTTTCCGGAAGAGTGCGCGAGGAGAATCTTTCGAATACAGAAGAGGGAAAACCGGAACGTACAATCGTGTTTGTCGGAGATATGGCCGACCGGGGTCCATATGACGCCGAATCGGTTATCTACATTACATCTCTTGTCCGAAAAGGGCGCGCCGTATTGGTTAAGGGGAATCACGATGAAAATCTTCTCGGCGGCTTGAAGGGAGAGGAGACCAAGTCACAGGAAACAACCGCAACCGTGAAAGAGTTGAAGCGAAGGCTGAAACCGGAATCTATCCAAAAAATCATCGAAATGCTTGAACATGCTCCTTATATCGCCGAATGGAAAGGCCTTGTTGTCGCGCACGCGGCGTTGCCGAGAATACCGAGAAAAGGGGAAAGCCTTTCTGAAGCAGAAAAAAAGGTCATTACCCACGGAGCGCGAACAGGCGGATTTTCCGGAGGGCGTGCTGCGGTCTGGAAACTTCATAATACTGCGGCTCACGACCCGGAGGTTCTTGTTGTCGGAGGGCATACTCATGAAGAAGCTCCTGTCAAGAATATGATAGCGGGAACTGCGATATTGGATGCGGGGGCGGAGGTTCAGGGAAAACTCTGGGGGATGTATTATCCGGAGCTTGAACTTGCGTCAGCCGAGGAACCGAGCGTTCTCAAAATGTTCAAAATTCTTAAGCAGGAGCGTCTTCCCGAAAGGAAGGACCTTTTAACATTCATGGAATTTGCCCGCCAGCAGTCATTCATTGACGTACTCCCGGGCAAAGGAACGTATGAAGGCCTTACTATCGCAAGCTTCTCCCAAATAACGGAGCTTGGAAATTTGTGGGAAAAATATCCTGTGCTTAGGAATTTTCGCGGAATCATCGTAGACTCCAACGGAAATTTTGTCGCGCATCCTTTTGAAAAAACGCATAAAGCGGGAGATGAAATTCCTCTTGAGAAATTGAATATCGTGCCGGAGAAAGTTTTTGAGAAAGCGAACGGCTCAATGGGCATTGTTTATTTTTGGAAAGGGAAATGGAATGTTTCAACGAAATTCAGCTTTGAAAACGAGGACTATACAAAACCGACGCAAGAAATGCTTTCCAAGCTCAACACATCCGTACTTGATACCTCGAAAACGCATGTATTTGAAATAATACTTCCGAATGATTCGCACATTGTTGACTACGGCGGAAAGAGAGAATTGATACTTTTGAATAGCATCGAAGCGAAAACTGGAAAGGCAGCCGACTGGGACGACGTAGTTAAAACAGCGCACGGCCTCGGCGTTCGCACCGCGCGCGACATGACGGAAGAATTCAGTGGAAAAACGATAGCGGAAATTTACGAGTTTGCGCAAAAAGAAGGGAACCTTGCAAATATTGAAGGGCTCATGGCGCGTTTCCGCGATGCGGGCGGCAAAGAGGTCATGGTTAAGATAAAGACCCGCGAATACGATGACAAAAAATTTGTCCGCGACCGTCTTGACTGGAAGGATATTTTGGAAGCATTTGAACCAGCAACAATGGAAATTTCCGAGGCAAAAAAGGACAAACTTCTCGGGTATAATTTCGACAACTCATTTGCGCATGCATGTTTGGAGACCCGGGTTGCCTGGGTAAAAGAGCAGTACCTGCACGTAGTAGCCGATGCTCGTGAGTTCCTTTTTGCGCCAAAAAGCGAGGCCGAGCTGGTGTACGAGGAAATGATTGCGGGCGGAGTGGAAAAACAGAAGGCGGTGGAAAAGGCTCTTCGTGCTGCGGTTCCGCACCTGGTAAAGCTTTTAAAAGAACACAAGGGCGAAGTGCTGCAGGGAGACATGAATGCTTTTATGGGGTTTTTGAGGGGTATTATTTCCGAAGGAGAGCATCCTGAAGAAGTTTTGGCAAAATATGCTATACTACGGATACAGGCAACTATTCAATCTGAAACAAAAAAAAGAGGTAAAAATTCATTCTGGGTAATTCCGGAAAGCGAAAAAGAACTAAAAAACTTTTTTCGCGTCTAGGGGCCCTTTTGGCATAATGCTTCAGCAAATCGGATTAACAAAAATCGCGATCGGGCTCGGGCTCGTCATTCTTATCGTGCTTGGTTTGTACTTTTCCGCGCGTCGCTCGGGAGAAGTAGCAGTAACTACCGGCCAAAATCAGCCTCAAGTGGAAACACCCGCCGGAACGCCGCCCCCGCCCCCATCTCCCTCTGCTCCAAAAACTTCGCCGGCAAGCGGTGGAACTATCGCTCCGAAGCCTTCAAAAACAACTCCAAAAACTCCGGTTGTTATGACTCCGGAGCAGGAAAAAGCGCTCCGTGATTCCCAGCGCATTCTTTCGGCTACAACTATCCGTGTTGCGCTTGAAAAATATTTTTTGGCGAACAAAATGTACCCCAAGAATGTGTTTGAAACTTCTCCGAACTATCAGGCAGTATTTCCCCGGGACCCCATCGACAACGAGAACTTCTTTTACGCCCGCTGTTCCGAGACGAGTTACCACTTTGGAGTCAACCTTGAGTGGGGCGATGCTTCTCTTGCAAGCGATTCAGACTCCGGGTATCTTTGTTCAATTGATGTTATTTCCGGCAAGGACGATCTTGGATGCCACGGAGAAAGCGGAAGAAAATGCCTTGATTTTGTCGTGAAATAATTAAGTAGATTTTTGGAAAAGAAGAAAGCCCTGCCGTATGGCGGGCTTTATTATTTTCTGACGGTTGTTCCGGAACTTATTTATTTGTGAGGGTCCTGGTGGAACCTCCTATGTGCCGAAGTCCTCCGCGCTCGGGGCGCATGAAAAATCCGAAGAGGGCGCCGAACGCCCCTCCTGCAAGATGACCGAAGTGGGAAGTATTGTCCGTTTGAAGCGAAGACATGAGCTCGCTTCCGAAATAAAGCGAGAACACAAGGAGGAACGTGATCGGCACCAGCACCTTTCCCGCGTCAGAAGTTTTTCCGGTAAAAGAGTTCAGAATGATGAGCATGAAGGCAATTCCGCTTGCGCCAAGCGCATGGTAGTGGAAGAAAAAAAACATCGCGGCCGCACTTGCGACGGTTGTGGCAAGTATCATGAAAAGGAGACGCCCGGAGCCGTACCGTTCTTCAACGGAGGGCCCGACAAGCAGGATGAGGAGGAAATTCCCGGACAGGTGTGCCCAGTTCGCGTGTCCGAAAACATAGGACACGAAGCGAAAATAGTCTGTTGGCGAATAGGGGGTAAACGCGGTCGGCGTTGTGAAGAAATTCGCGACAAGGCCCGTAAAAAGAAAAGAATCGAATGCCAGCACCACGGCAGAAACGAGCGCTAGGGTAAGAATAATGGGGGAGTTATACGACAGTTTCATCAATGCCTCGCACCGTGTTGTTAAAGATTTTTTTATTTTACACTAACTGTCTAAAATTGTCAATTTTTATCGCTTTGCTATATAGTGGCAGCTTATAACAAATAGAAAAACGATACATCTAAAAATAACAAAAGAGCGAAGGGTCTCTACCCGCATGTCACCAATAGAATTGAAGCTGTCTTTCAGCGTTTTTTGAGGAACTTGTTTCTCTCCTCTGCTGTGGTATGATGTATGGGTAGGTCGAGTTTCGTATTATCAATTTGTCATTTCGAACGTGTATGAGTTTTTTTAATCCGGGTCCGTCCAATATATCTCCGGAGACATTCAAGCGGGTCATTCGACCGAAGCTTTATTCGAGAGGGTTTTCAAGCCTCGAGCTTAATAAGGTTGATATGATTTTTAGCGGAGATGTGAATGAATCAAATTCTTCACAGCGAGGGCTTGATTCTAGGGAGCTCGAAGAGCGCATCAACTGGATGAATGCAAACAAACACGAACACGGTATTCCTGATGAAAAGATTAAGATATTGAAATCGACGCTTGAGGAGTATGTGAAATAATCTTTTTCTAAAACACCATTCTGCAAAATACTGGATGGTGTTTTTCTTTGTGGTAAAAATATTTAAAGCATTTTCTTGAGAAAAATGAATCCGATAGAACCGGCGGCCCCAAGAAGGGCGCTTATAATAAGGAATGCCATCGGACCGAGCGCTAAATTGGTAAAACCGGCATTTCCCGACGCCGCTTCGTTTTTGCCGTTCCCCGAAATACCTTCAGCATCTCCGCCAAAGACAGGAGACGCGGAAGCCGTATTCGAGGGAGATGATGATGCCTCGGTGTTTTCTTCTGTGGCGTCGGCTGGCGTTTTAGAACTCGAAGCAGCCTCTGCGCTTCTGGGATCGATAGTATCTTTAATTAACGGTTTTTGGCGCGGAACCGGTATTGGCTCAATATTCGGCTTGCCCGGCGTCATTGGATTTGTCCTTATGAATGTTTCTCCTGCAAGCGAAAAACTTTCGTTACTCGAAAGCGTCTCCTGCACACGAATATGATCAAGAGCTTGGCCGTTTGATAAAAGGAGCCAGAGTTCGCTTGAGTTGCTTAAAAGTTTTGTATTCTCGTTTGGGAACACGATATAAGCGCGCTGGGGCATGAGCGTTCCGTTGGGGATGGAAAAAACTCCGCCTGAAGAATCTTTCATCTCAAGGCCCGATATCTCAAGTTTTTTGTCGCTTGCGTTAAATAGCTCAACGAACCCGGCGGAACCCGGCTTCATTTCTGAAATAATAATATCCGGACTTACAACCTCAACCGTTATGTAATCCGAGGCGCTGTCCTCGCCCATGCTCGCGTGCAGGCTTGCCGAGTATATTCCCGGAAACGCATATGTGTGTATAGTTGCTTTTCCTTCTTTTGTTGAGCCGTCGCCGAAATTCCAAAGGAAGCGCGCATTCGTTATCGCACCACCTCTCATATCTTTTGCGGAGCCGGAAAAATCAATTCCTTGTCCGGCAAGAGCCGTTATGTCCTTTCCCGCATACACCTTCATGACCTCCGGTGGTGGCACAACAGTGAAACTGCTTGGCGGGGGAGAAGAAGCGGCAGGAGGCGGGGAGTCATCGGAGGAAACTGGCGGCGGAACTACAAGCGGCGGCGAAGAATTTTGGAAGACGCTATTTTCCGATTTTGGCGTTCCACGGACAGGGTCGCCGAGGGCGTCGTGCCCATTTGTTTTTGAATTGTTGTTTGAAGCCCAGTTTGAGGCAAGCGAGCCTGAAGCAAGCGGGTCAATACGCTCCATTGAAAAATAATCCGGACCGGCGGTTCCTGCCGGCCAGCCGCCGGAAAAACTTGCTTCGTCGGAAATTTCTCCCGATGAATTTTTTAGGATCAGATACTCGCCGCCGTTACTTAAACCACTTCCTCCGAACATCCCAGAAACATCGGCTTGAATATCTGCTACGGGATCGGGGCTTGAAGCCGTTGTTCGCTCGATGAGAAAATAGGATTGTGGCTGAATAGTCCCTGCAAGATCGATTATTTTTGTCGAGCCGCCGCCCTCGAAGAGCGTCCAGCCGTCAAGAGAAACGGAGGAGTCGGAAGTATTATAGAACTCAACCCATTCGCCATACTGGCTTGCCGGTGTTCCAGACCACCCGATCTCATTTATAACAACATCTCCGGCAAAACAAAACGAGGCGGGGAGAAAAAGAAGGGAGATAATATATTTGAGATATTTTATCATTTATAATTAGTTCCAAAATCTCTTTTTGTTGTCAACCCACGTCGGAGAGCACCTGCTCGTTTTACTGCCCTTTTTTATGCTCAAGAGAATCTTATGATATGGCATCTATCGGAGATCCGGATTTTGACCTTTTGCGCCAGTCTTTCTTCGATGTACTTGTTGGGTTGAGCGGACAGGATGTAAACCAAAGCGAAGAGACGCATACGATCGTAACAACAAGTCCGAGCGTTCCGCTTAAGTTTGGTAACCATAAACTCCTCGTTCTTAGTGAAGAGGCGACGACAGAAGTCGGAGAAACTTCAACGGTTGTTACGTGGACGACGAACCTCCCCGGCACAAGCTGTGTAGTGTACGACACCGTTTCGCATCCAGTTCTTGGTTTTGCGTCGAACTACGGATACGCGAATTCTACGGCGACGTTTGATGAGAATCCTAATAAGGTTGCAAACCACAGCGTTTCCATAAGCGGTCTCGTCGCGGGTACCACGTATTTCTACCGCTCTATCTCTTCAGCATCACCCGAGTCGGTCGGCGGTGAGGGAAGCTTTGCTACAGACAGTTCAGACAGTGGTGACGGTAATGGTGGAGGCCAAAATGGAGGAGGCAATCCCGCAAATCTCACTCAATTTATCGGCGGGCAGGTCTTAGGCGCAAGCACAACAAATCCTCCGTCCGGCGGAACATCAGGCAACTCTAGAGAAGCATGTTCAACCGAATACATTCACGATTACATGCGCATCGGACGCCCGAACGATCCCGACCAGGTCAAAAAGCTTCAAACATTTCTCAACGACTATTTGGGAGCGAATATCCCGCTTTCCGGATTTTTTGGCCCGATAACGCACGAAGCGGTAAAAACTCTTCAGCGAAATCATGCCGACGAGATACTTGCTCCGAGGGAGCCTTTTGGGGGCCGTATTGACCCGACCGGCTATGTTTTTAAAATGACCAAATGGTTCATCAATAAGCAAGTGTGCGGCGACCTTGCTCATCCATCGCTTCCCTAAGACATTCAGCATCGCAGAATTTTCTGCCTACAGCCCGGTGGCCCGGGCCACATAGGGGCGACCGAACTTTTAGTTCGGTTTAGTCATAAAACATTTTGCTTCGCAAAATATTCAGGCAATCAAACCCCGCCATTCGGCGGGATTTGACATAGCCGTAAAATTCAGAAACGTAGATAGCAATATAAGGCAAATCTTGCCCTATTTTACGCTTAAAGTAATCCACAGGTAAGGCCTTTTTTTTCTCTGTCCTTTTGCTTATACTAGTGGTGTCTAACAAAATATATTATGAAAAAAGAGGTATATAAAAAGGTCTTGTTTCTTCTGTTTTTTTCTATTTTGCTTAGTTTTACGCTGCACCTGTTCACAGCAAATGACAACCAAGGGGAATGCCTTGGTATAGGGGTTCAGTTTATTTATTGTAATGAAATTGGAAAACGAAAAGATTCCTTTGCCATTTTTTCCCTCCTCATTCTCGCTAGTTTTTTGATCGCTGTCCTATCTCGACTAAACCGGCATCATGTATTTTTCAGCGGGCACGTTCTTTCTCTTTTGCATGCCGGGTGGCATTTAAATATTTATGACCCCATTCGGTCAGCTCTTCACAACGGAATTATCCAACCGAGACTTTATGAATCATCTTTTGCCGGTATCTGATACGGAAGTTGTTAGCGCCTCCGGTATCTTTTTTTTCGTATCACGGACGCTAATATTTTAGGGAGAACTTTCTTAATTCAGCATTAATGATTCACATCATGAATAAAATAAATTGGAAACGCACGCTGCTGTTGTATTTTGTTATCGCCGTAGTCGCTTTTTCGGCTACTCGCGTAGAGCATTCTGCGTATGGCAGCGTGCCAACGCTAAAAGTTGAGCCGGGAACACAGCCTGCTCCGGGACTCGCGCCTCAAAACGCAAAGACAATCACATTCACAAAAGTTAAACTTACGGCCGTAGACGGAGATGTTGTTATCCGCAATCTCGTCATACAAAACACAGGACTTTCGGATGATGACGTTTTTTCAAAAGTTGGTTTCATCGGAACTCCGGCTTATATCGCCGGCACCGCGTTTAATACAAACCATCTCTACGAAACAAAAACAAGCTTCACAATAAAAGCGAGCACCACGGTTGAATTGACGCTGTATGGCGATATGGCCTCAAGCTTGTCTTCCTGGCAGGGCCAAAAAGCGGCATTGGGTCTTTTGCGTATTGATACGGATGCGCCAATTATTGGAACTCTTCCGATTGTCGGCCCAGCGCAAACAATTAATTCAACAATTGTTATCGGCACGCTGACAACATCGGCCGGTCCGCAAGACCCTGCTCGAAGCAAGGCGCTTGAACTTGGAACCAAGAGGGTCGTATTCACTTCGACAAAAGTTGCCGTTGATGGTGCCGAGCCGATTATTCTTAAATCGGCAAAATGGACCCAGCTTGGGTCTGTCGCGATTGCAGATCTTGCAAATGTAAAAGCCATTGTAACGCTTAAAGACGTCGTAAAAGAATTCGCCGTGACCATAAGCACCGATGGCAAGGACTATTCCGCTGACTTCGGGAGTTCAATCGTTATGGATAAAGGAGATACCGCGGAGGTCGCGATTTTAGGGGATGTTGTATCGGGCGCCGGTAGAACTGTGTCGTTCAAGCTTATGGGGTCAAACGTAAAAGGCCTTGGAGGAACATACGGGTATAACATAAAAGCCGCGACAACACATACCGGCTATACTCATACCGTAGGTTCGGGTTCGCTCTCTGTAAGCCCCGCAAATCTTCTCTCGTATATGGGTGAACCTAAGTTGGGTGAGATAATTTTGACAGTAAAAGGGGAGCCGATAGAGATTTCCGAGTTTGGAATAGCGCTTACTTCGGGGGCGCGTACAAAAGTGAAACTTTGGGATGGCTGGGGTAACGCAGTAGCGGGACCGGTAGACTCGTCTTCTGACGGGAGGGTGCTCTGGCGTCAAGTCTGGACAGCCAAAGAGGGAACGAATAAATACTATGTAACCTCCACTGATCTCGGGAGTTTTGAGGATAAGTTTTGGGTCCGCGGAATCGGCAAAAATACCAAAAAAGAGTATAGTGTAACCGGTCTGCCCACGCCATAAACGGGAGGCGGCATGGGGATAAGGCATGCTGGCTGCTGCAATTAGTTCCGTTGTAATATAGAGGTGTTCGATGCTAATAAAATAATTTTAAAAATATGAACAAAATAATTGTTGACCCGCCATTTGCGAGAAAGATGTTCTCGGAAACTGGGATATGGAGCTGGGTATGGGTTGTTGTACGAATCTATCTCGGATACGAGTGGGTTACGGCCGGGTGGCATAAGGTTCTTGACCCAAAATGGATGTCAGGAGGCGAAGCGCTTAAAGGATACTGGACGAAAGCGGTAGCGATACCGGCTGCCCCCGCAAAAGCGGCAATCACATTCGACTGGTACCGAAGCTTTTTAGAGACATTGCTTGCGGGAGGGCATTATACATGGTTTGCAAAACTTATTGTGTTTGGAGAGTTGGCCGTAGGGATTGGGCTGATACTCGGGGCGTTCGTAGGAATTGCGGCATTTTCCGGAGCGCTTATGAATTTTAATTTCATGCTTGCGGGAAGCGCTTCATCAAATCCGGTGCTCTTTCTTGGTGCAATCTTTCTTATTCTTGCGTGGAAAACAGCGGGACACTGGGGTCTTGATAGGTGGCTTCTTCCGTACTTTGGTACGCCGTGGAAAAGCGATACTCCTGAAATGACGTAATCTCTTACCTGCTTTCTTAAAAAAGGCCCGCGCCGTTCGGCGGGGCCCTTTTTAATGCAGACTATACTAAAGGGAACTAAAATGGAAAATCATTGACAAAGTAGTATTATCGTGTGCTATTGTTTATGCTCACCTTTATGCTATAATTGAGATATTATGAAGAGGATGTTGAAAAAATACTTCATACCGCACAACGAAAATGACCACAAACCCCATTTTTTGAGGGAAACAAGCGTGTTTGTTGTCGCGTCTGCCGTTGTTATTTCAATGTTTGTAACGCTCCTGCATTCGGCCGTATTTTTAGGGTCAGGTTTTTTGGCGTCAATTTTGCCGGCAGTACTTGTTGACCTTGCAAACCAAGACAGGAGTATTCAAGGCCTTATGTCGCTTACGGTAAATCCTATTCTGACCGAAGCTGCGCAAAAAAAAGCGAACGACATGGCCGCTCGCGGGTATTTTGCCCACACAAGCCCTTCGGGCGTCACGCCGTGGTTTTGGTTTAAGAATGCGGGTTATCAGTTTACCAACGCGGGGGAAAATCTTGCCATAAATTTTTATGACTCAAAAGATATTGAGACTGCCTGGATGAATTCTCCGGGACATCGCGCGAATATTTTAAATAAGAACTTTACCGAAATAGGCGTTGCTATGGCAGAGGGAATGTACCAGGGGCGCCAAACAACGTTTGTCGTCCAAATGTTCGGGCATCCCGCGTCTTCCAATGCGTTTGTTCCGGCTTCGGTACCAATGCAGGCACCTAAGCCCGTGCCGGCTCCAGTTCCCGTATCTAGGCCAACAACGGAAGGAGAACCGCTTGCCGCAAATAACCTGCCAGAATCTATTCAGGTTAAAGATGCTTCGTCGGACAAGGACGAGTTTCAGGTTATAGCCCAGGACGATATGTTCATCGCGGTAAAAAAAACAGCATACTCGGATGTTTCTGAGCCGGTTGTTTCTCTTCCGGTGGGCTCCGCTCCTCACTATGCGTCATGGTTTAACCGCGTTGCAAGTTCTCCGCGCCACATCATTAATATGACTTACGTTTTGCTTGCTGCCCTTGTTTCAGCGGCTCTTCTGCTTTCAGTTTTTATCAAGATTAGGAAACAGCACCCGAAACATATTGCGTACGGCCTTTCGCTCCTCGCGCTTATCGGGTTTGCGTTTTATATAAACAAAGAACTCGTTATAGCTCACATGGTAATTCTATAATATTTTTGTTATTCGGAAACGGCCTCGTTTTCGGCGGGGTTGTTTTTATATGGGACGTGTGATAATTTAACTCAGGAACCACGGAACAAAAGGAGATACGCATGGTCGTGTCGCTGGAACAAGCGCAGAGGGTCAAGAAATTCTGCGTTGATGAATATTATGGCAAGCCGCCATACAGCGACTATGTCGGCGGAATCGGCATTTCAAGGGTCGGTCGGGAGAATATGAAAGCGGCATCTGGAGAAAAAGGCGACTACTGCGTTGTTGTGCGTTTGCAGAAGCGTCTGCCGCGCCGTCTTCCTCTCTTAAAAGAAAAGGATGGAGTTAAGATTTTTGTGGAATACATAGGAGTCATTAGGGCTCTATAAACCGCTCATAAAGCGGTTTTTGTTTTGAGGAACCGGAATTGACACGTTTGCCCTCGGGGGATATTATGGATAAGGTCTGAATAGAATTACTATTAGTATTAGGAAACATCTACTATGAAAAAAGAAATTCTTATAGCATTAGTCGTTGTTATAATGGTCCTTCTCATCGCAGTGATGGCGTTTTATGCCTTGAGAGGAGAGCCGCAGGCAAGCGAGAACTCGGATATGCCGACATCCGCCGCTTTTGCGCCTCAAACTCCTCCGGCCCAAACACTCCCGCCCGCGGCTGTGAACGGCTCCGTAAAAAATGGCATGCACAGAGTTACGATAAAAACGAATATGGGGAAGATTCAGTTTGAGACGTTTGACGCTGACGCGCCGAAAACCGTACAGAATTTTCTGACGCTTGCCGGAAAAAAGTTTTACGACGGTACCATCTTCCACCGCGTGGTGAAAGGCTTTGTTATACAGGGAGGAGATCCGACGGGAACAGGAACCGGAGGCCCGGGGTATAAATTCGAAGACGAGCTAAACCCGAATACTGATTCACACAAGACGGGATATCAAAAGGGCGTTGTCGCGATGGCGAACGCCGGTCCGAACACGAACGGCTCGCAATTTTTTATCATGCTTGAAAACAACCCCCAGCTTCCTCGTAACTACTCTATTTTTGGGAAGGTTGTGAGTGGGCAGGACGTTGTGGATGCGATTGGGCAGGTTCAGGTTGGCGCGGGAGATAAACCCATGAAGCCGGTTATGATGACGAGTGTGACGGCGGAAGAAGTGAAATAAATTTTGAGTCATAACAAAAATATCCCGTCATTTGCCGGGATATTTTTGTCATAGACCACGTCCTATTCATACCTCAACGCCTCAACGGGGTCGAGCCTTGAGGCGTTTCGCGCTGGCAAAACTCCAAAACTTATGCCGATGGCGCCAGACACCCCGACACCGATGGCGATGGCATAAAGCGGCACCGTAAATTGCCATGCAATTCCGTTTGCCACGGCAACAACGGAGAGAATCCACGCAAGCAATCCCCCGAATAAAATTCCAAGAAAGCCTCCGAATACGGTAACAAGAATTGACTCGATGAGAAACTCACTTAAGATGTCGGCGTTTGTAGCACCCAGTGCTTTTTTCAGACCTATTTCCGCAGTCCGTTCAGTAACAACCACATACATAATATTCATGATGCCGACACCTCCAACGACAAGGGAGATTGCGGCTATGGCGATAAGGAGAAGTGTTATGCCGGTAAATATAGTATTAAGCGTTTCGAGAACATCTGCTTGCGTTGCCACGGTAAAATCATCTTTAGCGGGGTCTGTGATGTCGTGATTACGGCGCAATGCCTCGCGGATATCTTCTGAAGTCGCATCCGCGAGTTCGGTATTTTTCATCTGCACTACACCTCGTATGATGTGGTCTATCCCAAGAAGTTTTTTTTGGACGGTAAAGAGCGGAATAAAGACCGCGTCGTCCAGTTCGCCGTTGCGGGGAGCATAGACGCCAATAACCTGGAAATTAAGGGTTCCGACTCGGAGATACTTTCCGATGGGCGGGTCCTGCCCGAACATATCATTGGCTATTTTTGAACCGAGTATCGCAACTTGAGCCGCACCCTTATCTTCTCCCTCGTTATAGAATCTGCCGTCCTGGAGCGTCCCTTTATCCACGTCAAAGCGCGCGGCGGAAGCTCCGAAATACATAACGCTTTTTTTTGCGTTCCGATAGCTTGCGACGGCTTGCCCGGCCGCCATTCCGTACGCGTTCGATACGTTCCCGAGTTTTTTAATATCTTCGAGGTCTTTTACTTTCAGCGATGTGATGGCAATGGTCGCATTAAAGTTGCCGGTGCCAATCCCGGTGGAAGGGCCTGAAGCCCGGTTTTTCGTGGTCGGCGGTACCTTGGTCGCGATGACGAGCGTGTTTGTGCCGAGGGAGGCGATTTGGTCATTTACGAAGTTGCGGAATCCTGCGCCCGCCGACAATACTAAAATGACGGTTGAAATTCCGATGACAATGCCAAGTGTCGTGAGAGTCGTTCGGACCGGGTTTGAAGATAGCGATTTTGTAGATTGTCGGAATGCGGTGAACATAGAAAACGCTGATTAGACCTGATTAGATGCTGGTTGGTGCGCTGATGCTAACGCTGTAATTAAAAAATGAATTGTTTTGCTTTATTCATATCGAAGCGCGTCTATCGGATTCAATTTTGCCGCTTTGATAGCAGGGTACAGTCCGAAAATGACTCCGGTAAGAATGGAGACTGCGACGGCAAGCACAACCGAAGTAGGCGAGATGATAAATGCCCATTCATATTCCAAATACCGCATACCCAATGCGGCGCCATACGAAACAGCAATGCCTACGATGATTCCGATGAATCCGCCGAGAGATGTGAGCGTGCCGGCTTCGAGCAGGAATTGGTTGCGGATAGCGGCGTTGTCAGCACCCACAGATTTGCGCAGTCCAATCTCACGCGTACGCTCGGCGACAGTTACGAGCATGATGTTTAAAATGCCGATTCCACCGACAACAAGGGCAATGGCGGCCATTGCCGTGAGAAATAGTGTCAAGGCGTTCGTGATGGTGCTTAAAATACTGAGAGCCTCAGCCTGATTGCGTATAACAAAGTCCACATCAACATCTTCCCGGATATGGTGGCGTTCCTTTAGGAGCGTTTTAATGTCCTCCTCGGTTGAGCTAACAGCCTCAGCCGAATCAACCTTAATACCGATTCCTCTGAGATAGCGGATGCCGAGAAGCTGTTTTTGGCCGATCTCAAGCGGAATGAAGACGAGGTCGTCTTGATTTTGGAAAAAAGAACTGCCGCGGGGGTTAATAACTCCGATGACGCGAAGCGGGATTCCGCCAGGTTCTTTTTGCGAAGTGCTCTTTATTTTCACTACCTGGCCGATAGGCGATACGTCGGTGCCGGCAAAGAGCTCGTCAGCTACGGTTGAACCGAGTACTATCACACTAGCGTTCCCGCGGTCTTCCTGTTCGGTAAAAAAAGCGCCTTCGCGCATTGTAAAATTGACCCCCTTCGGATAGTTGTAATCGGTTGCGGTAAAATTAGTGTCTACCGCCCGGTTTCTCCACGTGATGGTTGAAGCTCCTTGCACGGAGGCATTAACCGCCACGGCGTGGGGAACTCTCGAGGTATCGCGCAACGCCTCCACGTCTTCTGGGGTGAGCGTTGTTATAACCAAACCGAAAATTTGTGCCGGGGGACCATGTTCATTTGACGTCCCTGGCTCAATATAGAGCAGGTTGGTCCCGAGATTTGTTACTTGGCCGAGCACCAAGCTTTGAGCACCCGCGCCGAGAGCAATAATAATGATGACGCCGGCAACCCCGATGACAATTCCGAGAATAGTTAAAAATGACCTGCCCCTCCGGGCAAGAAGCAAGCGCAAAACAAGTTGTATGGTAGTAACGAAATTCATTGTAAGCCCTTAACGTGCGATCCGGGCGCCGGAAGTTTATTTTATAAGCTCACGGGACGCGACAAATGTCCGGGCTCTCACGGATTCATCCGAGGTAATCATGCCGTCTTTAATGCGGATGATGCGCTTGGCGTGGTTGGCCGTATCGGTTTCGTGCGTGACCAATATAATAGTGCGGCCCTGCTCGTTTAAGTGCTGCAAGATTTCCATGACGGCATTTCCTGACTTTGAATCCAGGTTGCCGGTCGGCTCGTCGGCAAAAATAACGGCCGGGTCGCACACAAGAGCGCGCGCTATGGCAACGCGCTGTTTTTCTCCGCCGGATATCTGGTTCGTGAAATAATCCAGCCGGTGAGAAAGGCCTACCGAGGCGAGAGCTTCATGCGCAAGCCGGTCATGGTTTTTTTTCTTGCTGTAGATGAGGGGGAGCTTGACGTTATCGAGCACAGTAGTGCGGGCGAGGAGATTAAATGACTGGAAGACGAATCCGACGCGCTCATTCCGGAGGTGTGCAAGATACGTGTCGTCAAAGTTCTTCGTGTCCTTGTTTTCAAACTCGTATAATCCGGATGTCGGACGGTCTAAAAAACTTAAAATATGCATGAGCGTTGACTTGCCGCTTCCGGAAGGTCCCATGATTGCGACGAATTCACCTTGGTCGATGGTAAAACTTACTCCGCGGAGCACTTCGGTAGTCACGTCTTCGTTGACGTAATCTTTTTTTAAATTTTTAACGTTTATCAGCATAGGGCTGGTAGAGAAGCGCCATGGTTATTGTTTCATGAATGTTATTACCTCTTGTCCTTCGGAAAGTCCTGAAATTATCTCAACCAAACCTTCATCGGCCTCAAGTCCCGTTTGAACTTCTACCTGATGAAAAGATTTTGTCTTCGTATCGTCAACAACCCGGACATAATGCTTGCCTGCCTGGTTGATGACCGCGCGCTGTGGCACGGCAAGGACGTTATCCTTTACGGCAGCCAAAATTGTCATATTTGTCGTCATGCCCGGTTTGATGCCAGGAACATTGCGAAAGCCGGCGGTTACTTTATAGTTTACCACCCCTGAAATTACGGTTGAGGCAGGATTGATTGCTTCAACGGTGCCGTCAAAATGGCTGTCCGGACCAAGCGCGTCAAATGTAAAGTCCACTGTCTGTCCTTGCTTCAAAGCCGCGATGCTTGCTTCGCTGACATTTGCTTCGGCATGAAGGTCGCCGATGTTTTGGAGAACCATAACAATTTTCATCGCTGTGGCCTGCTCTCCAACCTTAATATCTACCGAAGTAATAGTTCCGTCTGCCGGAGCCTTGAGGGTCGTGTTTGCAAAAGCCGCTTCGGCAGTCTGGACTTGTCCTTCCGCGGAAAGTATTTGGGCGCGCGCTACGTCAATATCAGCCGGCCGAGCTTTCGCCTGTTTTTCATTCAAGCTTGCTTGAGCCTGCGCTAAGGCGGTTTCAGCGCTCTTTACCTGGGCATCCGCGCTTGCGACAGCGCTATCCCGTGTTTTCAGCGCCGCTTGATACGCATTGTTATTCGTCACATAGGCCGACGCATATGTGTTCGGAATATAGACGGTCCAGGTATCCGAAGGGGAAGGGGTTGAACTAAACTGAATATAAAGTCCCCGTTTCCCCATCGGCACCGGCCCGGTCTGTACGTCTCCCGAGGAATTTTCAAGACCGTTTGTTTGAAACTGCAAACCGCTTCCACCGGAATATAAACGAATCTGATATGCTCCCTGATCGGCGCCGGTATACGTTCCGCTGATAGCAGGAATGACGGAGTCGGCATTTCCGGCCCGTGGGATTGCGGTAAGGGAAGTGTTCAAAAGAGCCGCATAGGCATTTTGAACTGCGGTGTTTTGCTGTTCCCTTGTGTTTACAAGACTTGTTTTGGCATTATCCAATGTTACTTCCGCGGCGCGTACAGCTTTTTCAGCGACGGCAATTGTTTCATTGCTTGCTCCGGCCACGACCTTCTCATAATTTGCGTTCGCCTGTGCGAGGCTACCCCTCGCCGAAGTGAGGCTTGCAAGCGCATCTGCCTGGTCAAGTATCGCGAGCGTCTGGCCGGATTTCACATGGTCCCCCTCCTTGACCGTTACCGCTATGACAATACCGCTCCCCTTGAAGCCAAGACTTAAGTCAGTACTTGAGACAACCTGGCCCGTGGTTAACACTGTTTCTTTTAAATTCAGCCGTTTAACCGTATCGGTTTGAATGGCGCCGGTGTTATTTTTGTTCCGTAAAAAATAATAGCCGATGCCGCCGAGTATGAGCAGGATGAGAACCGCCCAAAAGATTTTTTTCCTTGTGAAAAACTTTTTCATACTCTATAATGGTATTAGAGGCTACCTTTTTGTTTTTTAAGTTTTCCAAATAATTTATTTATCTGCTTTTTAACGAGAGATTCAACCGGACTTCCGGCGACATGATCCATGATCATGGCGGCAAATTCGCCAAGCTCTTCTGTTTTCATTAGCCCCAAAGCCTTGCCGAACTTCCCCAAAACTATGAGCCGGTCCCCGGGTTTTAGCTGAAGGTCGTGTCGGGCTTTGGCCGGAATAACCACTTGTCCACGAGTACCAATGGTTGTTGTGCCATATACTTTGTCCCGTTCAAGCATCTTTTTATGGCGCCCTAGAAATGTTTTAGAGGTTTTCATTGCCGATGAATAAGTTACTTCGGATAAATCATACTTATCATACCTTTATCTGGGTGTATCGTCAAACATATTAATTAGCAAAAAACCGGACTTCGCACCATTGATTGAAGAGAGGCTTAATCGGTGGCTTATGCGCAGAAAAAATTAATCTATGATTGAGGGCATAAAACAAATTGATAGTGCATTCATAATGTTTATGAATCGTTACGGCACTGCTATTCTTAGGGTAGCGTTGGGAACCGTGTTTTTATGGTTCGGACTTCTAAAGCTACTCGGCATAAGCCCGGTTGGCGAACTTATTCAAAGCACCTATTCGTTCTTTCCGGAGCCCGCATTTATTATGCTGCTTGGCGCATGGGAGGTTCTTATTGGTCTTGGGCTTCTTCTGAACAAAGCTCTCCGCCTAACCCTCCTTCTCCTGTGGCTGCAGATGGCAGGAACGTTTTTTTCGCTTGTGCTCACCCCATCAATTTTCTTTGTTCACGGTAACCCTCTTTTGCTTACGACATTCGGAGAGTTTGTCGTAAAAAATGTCGTTCTTATCGCTTCAGGCATTGTTATTGGCGGGCACCTAAACAGCCCGAGGGAAACTTCCGGCATTCAGCAGTGAATTGCCGATGAAGTGAGGAGTTGTTATGATACTAGAAGGAGTTTCACATGATTATTACTCGTTAATACATATACATATATGAATGAACAATTTAAAGGATACGCAGTGCTTCTTTCCGCACTAGCGCTTTTTATTGGTTCGCTAGCCGCGGTTGGATATGTGCGTACATATTCAAGCTCAATCCAGCCGTCGTCATACAGAAGTTTTTCGGTTACCGGAGACGCTAAAGTAACGGTTACGCCGGATGTCGCGGAGTTTACTTTTAGTGTTCTGTCCCAGGGAGATGAGGATCTCGGCTCACTTCAGACGGAAAATACCACAAAGGTTAATAAGGCGATTGCATACGTAAAGTCGCTTGGAATAGAGCCAAAAGACATTGAAACGCAAAATTATAGCGTTGAGCCCAGATACCAATATTACAATTGCCAGCAGGGTGTGTACCAGACAAAGGGAGGAGAGCCGTGTCCGCCGCCGGAAATAGTCGGCTATACCGTCGCACAATCGGTGTCCGTGAAGATTCGTGAAAAAGATTTTGGTAAAATAGGGCAGGCGCTTTCCGGTGTCGTAAAAAATGGGGCGAATTCCGTATCCGGCCTCTCGTTTGTCATTGACGATCCGGACGCCGCCAAAAGCCAGGCTCGCGCGAAAGCCATTGCGAAGGCGCGCGCAAAGGCTGTAGATGTCGCGGGGGCAGGCGGATTTCGCGTCGGCAGATTGCTTTCAATTGACGAAGGGGGATATTATCAGCCGATGTATGCGGAAAAAAGCATGATGCTTGCCGACGGACGAGGAGGCCCAATGGCTGCTCCGGCTCCGGCAATTGAACCCGGTTCCCATGACGTGAGCGTTTCGGTTACTCTTCGCTACGAAATACAATAATTGCATAGAAGACTCAAAAATCCTCCGTAGCGCGGAGGATTTTTAATTGATTTTACATTTAATACGTGATAGAGTTTCGGCAGGACGTTGAAATCATATCGGCGGCGACAATGAGGAAGATCATTCTTTTTCTCTGCATAGCATTTGTGGGCGCGCCCTTTGCATATGCCGCATCTGAAATGAAAGGGGAACCGACGTTCTTTCCGTCGCGTGAGTCTTGCCCAGACGGCTACTACTGGCATACGGTCATGAATTCGACAGAGCACCATCTCCGGGTCTTTGTGGACGGGAAACCGTTCAGTTCCGAGATCTATGCGCTTGCCCCGATGATGAAGGTAGAAAACGATGACGGAACCTTTTCCTCTGTTCCATACGGCGTTACCAGGTGTTTCCCGAAAGGCGGGCATCCGATAATTTATCAGGCGGAAGATTTTCGTTCACTTCCTATCGGGCACGGTAGGGTTGAAGTGATAACCGGAAGAGCCGAGCGCAAAACCAAAGAGTCTTCGGACTACGCAGTAACGGAAATCAAGGACGGCGATCTTACTCCGATACTGTGGTATGACTCTGAAAATATCCGGATGAACATCGGGCTTGTCTTTCCTGCAATACTTGTTGTTGTTTTTTTTGCCACGCTGATTGTTTTTATCCGCATCGTATTCTTCCACAAGCGGCCATAACCGGCTTATTCAAATAAAAAACGTCCTGCTTTTAGCGGGACGATTTTATTTAATAGTATCCACTCTTTCGGAGCTCTCTTTGTTCTTCAAGGCTTAGGAGAAGAGAGCCATGTTTTTTTATAACGCCCTTGAAGGCCTGAAGACGTTTCCCAAGGCAGCTATCGCCGTATCTTCCCGCTTCAAGGCATCTCATTCCTCTTTGCTCCCGTTCAAAGCGTCGGGTAAACGCCGGGAGGTCATGGAGCGAGTTCTCAAAAAGCGCAACCGATTCTGCGCATACCGGAAACGGCATCGGAAGTGCCGGAAACTCGCTTTCGGCGAGCTCCGTCCAGTGGCGCAGTGCGCGCGGAAGGTGATAAAAGTTTGTAAGAAGAGCAACCCGTTTTTTGTGAATGGTTGCCCCGATGACGTTGAAGACTGCGACAAGGTTGTGCCGTGTGCAGGGAAGCGATGGAATGCCGACTACGGAATTCGGTATGAACCTCACAAGGAAGTCCGTCATATCCTCCACTTCGGCTGATTTTTCGGAATACTCATCAAATCCGCCTGTTGCTATAAAAATAGTTTCCGGGTTTCCGCACGAAAGTTCGAGAGCGGCCGACATTCGAACTTGTCCGCCGAGATACAGTCCATCTTTTACATCAGGGAATACTCTGCTCTCGTCAGCCTTTGAAGGTCCGGGAATAATGATGAAGTCGTATCTCCCGAAACGATTCGGAGACTTTTGCGGTGGTGTTGGCGGCACAGATGCGAATCCTCTAATTAAAAAGACCTATCCACATCGTAAGGCTAGGCAGGCAGATGTCAATTACTTCTTGCGGCTATATGAAACTCCACGGCCGTAAGACTGTGGAGTTTCAGAAAAAAACTGAAAAATCAGCCTAAAATAGCCCAAAGCTCTTGACAAATACATTATAAAAGTATAAAGTAATCACATCGTTATAAAGCTGGAGGCGAGTAGTATACTGCCCCAGTAGTTTTTTAAAAACATACAGGAGGAAACAGCCCATGGCGCGCGACCCGCTCGCTTACTGGGTTCCGGAAGACCGCTTGGCATGCGAGACAGTTTCGTCGTTCGAGGTACTCGCCGGTGTTGGCATTCAAATCCTTACCCGGATGAAGCATGACGTTGGAGACACCCCAGTCGGAATGGTATGCGGTCCCATTAGCACAGGTGGACTTGGGTCGCAGGAAAAAAATCTTCAAGCGCTGACCTCCTGGATTGCAAAACTGGTTTCAAGCGGACACCCGATATTTTCGCAGCTTCCGTTCGAGTCGGCCCTTTGGCGCATTTCGAACGTGTCAGACTGTTTGGGCGAGTTTGCTTTGCTTGAAGGGTTCTATCTAAAACTTTTTCAGTCGGGACTTATCGGCATTCTCTATTTTCTCCAAAACTGGCAGACATCCGTAGGAGCCACGTGGGAGCATGACCAGGCATTAGCGCTTGGCATTGAACGGAAGTATCTGGAGGGAAATCTTCCTTTCTAAGAGCCCTCCGACACAAAGCTGTTCACGCAATTCGTATGATGGCACGGAGGCGTGAATGGGATCCTCAAAAAGGATTCTTGTAGGAATACTTCTCGGACTTGTGCTCATTGATATGCAAAGACTTGGAGCGGCGGGTGAAAGATATTCTGACAAAATCCGCTTGATGCAGAGCAAAACACAAGATGAAGCTCCTGCCTTTAAGGACGCTGATGCCACTGATGCCACGAGGCATATCATGCGGGAGAAAGCGAAAGGGATCGTTAAGAAAACGCTTTGGGAGAGTCAGATGTTTCTCAAACAGCCTTTCAAAAATGGAGACGGTGTTGCCGTCGTTTCAACTACGTACTATGGTCCTTTGAAGGGACAGAAGAAATACGCGAACGGCTCATATCGGGCGGATGTCCGCTTGAACGGGAAGGGTGTGTACACATACTCCGGCAAGCAGGTACGGGTCGGCCACATCGCCGCCGATCCCCGGGTATTTCCGTTTGGAACTGTCCTTGAAATTCCCGGATACGGATATGGTGTCGTAGAAGACATCGGCTTCAATGTCAAAGGGTACCGCATCGACCTCTTTATGGGCCACGGCGAGCACGCGCTCGCCAAAGCGGTCCGCTGGGAGCGGAGGCGGGTTATGGTCAAAGTCGTAAGGATGGGCGGCGAGTAGTGCCGTCTTCAAGCGGTTCGTTTCAAACGGGCCGCCTTTTTTTATTCTGGCTTTTTTTGGCGAAATGAGGTTATAATGAAGCGTATGAAAAGGAAAGCTTCTAAAAAAATAGTCAGGCGGGGACCGAGATTTTTCCACGGAGACGACCTGACCAAAACAGCCCTCGATAGAAAGCTTCGCTCAAAAACAGAGCCCTGGGAAAAGCGGTGAAAGGAAAGTAATCTCTGGCGCGTAATACTATATGGTGAGGTCCGAACCGTTTAGGATTTAGAGTTTCGTTTTTAGAATTTTTGTTTTTATTATGCATCTTTCACGAACGCGATTCTCCGCCGTGGGAGGATCCTCCTCGGGCAGAAAAGAAGATATAGTTGCTGAATTTTTGGCGCCCCGGAAGCGCTCACGGCGCGCTATTGTACTGTGCGACGGCCTGCCGACAGTTCCGTCAAAGCGTGTTCTGATGGAGTTTTTTTCTAAAAAAGGATTTTGGGTGTTTCATCCCCGCTACAGGGGCTCGTGGGAAAGCGGAGGAGAGTTGCTGAAGTATTCGCCGGCAAAAGACATCGCTGGCGTTGTTGAAGGGGTTTGCAAAGGATTTAAAAACCCATGGTCTAGGAAAGTTGTTCGTCTGAGGCCGAAAGAGATTTATATAATAGGAACAAGTTTTGGAGGAGCGGCAGCGCTTTTGCTCTCGCGTCACCCAAAAGTAACAGCTGTTGTCGCGGTTTCTCCCGTTGTTGATTGGACAAAACCGTCAAAGGACGAGCCGTTTGACCGGTTCGTCGGATTTGTCCGGCGAGCGTTCGGAGAAGCATATCGAGGAAAACTATCGTCATGGAAAAAACTGAAATCGGGGAAGTTTTATAATCCGGCGGCGGAAATAAAGAAATTAAATGGGAAAAAGATATTCATCATCCACGCGAAAGACGACAGAACAGTTTTATGGAAGCCTGTTGCCGAATTTGCGAAACAAGCAGGTGCTCAACTTTTCATGTTGAAGCGGGGCGGGCATATGTCGTCCGCAATTCTTGCACGGCCAAGATTTTATGGAAAAATAAATAAATATTTTAAAAAGTTTAAAAATTAAATATACACCCATGACATTCGACGAATATCAAAAGCAATCGAGAGTAACAGCGCACTATCCGAACGCCGGTGCTAACTTTGTTTACCCGACACTCGGACTTGTAGGGGAAGCGGGCGAGGTCGCTGAAAAAATTAAGAAGGTTTTGCGCGATCATGATGGCATCATGAACGACATAAAACGTGAAGAGATAAAAAAAGAGCTCGGCGATGTCTTATGGTATGTTTCCCAAATTGCGACCGAACTAAACTTCGAACTCAAGGCCATTGCGGCCCACAACCTCGAGAAACTGCGATCTCGAATGGAGCGGGGAACGCTCGGAGGAAGCGGAGATAATCGCTAAAAAAATAATGGAAGGAATGAAGGAAAAAATTTTAAAAAATGATCCGGAAAAATCCGAAGAATTCGGCGAGTCGGATGAAGAACAAGGAGTCCAAAATGATTTCCGGTCAAAAATAGAAAAACTTGTGAAGCAAGGAAAAATTCCTCCTACTAACGTTGATATTTTTTTTTCTGCCCACAAGACTGCTGAAGATATTAAGGGTTTTGAGGAGCGCTTAAAAAACGCCGACATATATATTCCGGAGGCGCTCGGCTGGGACGAAGAAGCGCTTTCGAGCCTGCGGGAAGTTTCGGAAGGAAGAAAAACACCACGCGAACTTATTCAAGAACTACAAGGCAACCCCGATAATCCTGAATACGCGGCTCAACTCTACAGAGCCGAAATGCTCTATGGTACGAAAAAGCCGTTAGGCATTATCGACCTTCCGGACTCGAGCCAGTTTTTCGAACATTTGAAAAAAAGGGTGGTAGACTTTAGCAATAGTGTAAACTTTGAACAGATTCTAGACACATATTTGGCGCACTTGGAAGAAGATGCCGACTTTGAGAAAAAAAGGGAGGAGCACATGCTTGATTCCCTTGGACCCGTACTCGAGAAGCTCGTCAAAGAACATCCGGAACTCTCAAAAAAGAAAGGGTTGAACGTATTTATGACTCTTGGCTCCGCCCATACAGGCGTTTACCACGGGCTTAAAGAAGGAGGGATTGAGGCGGCGCGTTCGTTCAAAGTCGAACCCTATTGCTGGGGTTATGAAGTTGAAGCTATACGGCGCTATCGCTTCGGTAAGCCGGTTGACGAAACGCTTGCGGCACGTGCTTTTTTTGAAAGAGTTCTGAAAAAATTATTACCGGAACTTTTTATGCCGGATGACGGCAATAGCGAAATAAGTACTAATGTCGCCCGCCGCGTCATCAGTGTATTCAGCTGTGAGGAAATACGGCCGATCACTGAAAGCAAGAATCATGAGCAATTTTTCGACAAGTTTCTTACCGCGGTTGAGAAAAAGGGGCTCAAGCCGTATGTAAAAGAGATTCTTCAAAAGCATTTTGCAAAAGAGGAAGACACGCTATTCGAGGAATAAAAAAAGGTGCCCGGGATTGGGGCGCCTTTTTTCTTTGCTCGCGGAGGTTTTCCTCGCGAGATTCCGGCGGAATAATGCTAAAACGAAGGGTGCTGAACGTTTTGCATCAAGACCGTCGCGGTCTGAAAGAACTGGAGGAGGAAGATCTGGATTGCCGCAAGCACCTTCGGCATGAAGACTCCCAGGACTACGATCATCGCCGCAAGTCCGATGGCACGCATGGGTGTGAGTGCGGAAGGACGTGTTAGGATTGCTCGACTGCAATCCCGGCGCATGAGAGCGTCCGATTTCCTCCCGCGCTATGTCCATAAAGGCGCAGGGCGGGAGGAACCGTATTTTTACAAACCCTATTTTAGATTTAATGCTTTTCTTCTTCGTCTAAGAATAATGTGGGCTGAAAAAGACCTTATTTTTTCTGGCTTAGAAAAAGAGAAGCTTTGGTGAACCTCTAGCGGAGTAAAAAAGAAGCCTTAGGCGGGGCAAACGCTTAAGGCCGAGGGCGAGTTCCTGCTTTTGGCGTGGTGCGGATTCGGCCGCGGGTGCTCGTGGTGTTTTCGGAATGCGCAATTCCGCTCGCTTTATACCGACCACGGGGATTCCGGGCTATACCGCGTCTGCCGGCAGTCTTTTGCTCTAATGCTCTCGGCATTGAGTGCTGCCCCTGCGTGGAAGCTTTTGAGGCTTCCAGCATCAATTGCATTATATCATAATAGCAGCTATATGTCAATGTATTGAAAAAAACATACAATCTTTTGCTTTTTAGCGGCTCGGACTGTATAATAAAAATCACTATGGCGGAAAATCTCACAGAGAAAAAATGCGTTTCATGCGAAGCGGGGACTCCGCCGTTTGGCGCGGAAAAAATAGCTGAATATTCGAAACAGCTCAAAACAAAATGGGATAGTAAGGAAGGCAAAAAACTTCGTCAGGAATTTGAGTTCAAGGATTTCAAGGAAGCAGTGGCGTTCATAAACAAAATTGCCGGTGTCGCCGAATCCGAAGGCCATCATCCCGATATTTTCGTTTTTTATAACAAAGTTGCTATAGAACTTTGGACGCACGCATCAGGCGGGCTTACGGAAAATGATTTTATCGTTGCGGCTAAAATAGAGGCACTCACCTTGCCGGCAGTGTAAGTAATCGAACATGACGAAAAAACTTTTAACACTCTGCATTCCGTACACTGAAAACCGCATATTATTAGGCATGAAAAAAAGAGGATTCGGCGAAGGCCGATGGAACGGATTCGGAGGGAAGGTCGAAGCGGGGGAAGCTATCGAGGAAGCTGCTAAACGGGAACTTTTTGAAGAAGCCGGGCTTCTTGCCCAAAAATTCGAAAAACGGGCCGTTATAGAATTCGAGTTCGACGGAGACCCTGAAATAAGGGAGGTTCATGTCTTTGGGGTGTTTGACTTCGGCGGAGAGGCGGTTGAAACAGAAGAAATGCGCCCCCAATGGTTTCTGAAGGAAGAAATTCCGTTCGACGGTATGTGGCCGGATGATAAATACTGGTTTCCGCTTTTTTTGCAGGGGAAATGCTTTAGGGGAAAGTTCCTTTTTGCCGATCTCAACACCATCCGCGAACACGCGATTTCAGAAGTTGATGGAGGAGCCATATAATTTTCAGGTCATGTCAAAATACTACAACTCAAAAAGAACGCGAAATCTTTTTAATCCGGCGTCCCCGGACCCGTTTACCGTAAGCCGTTCTAAGCTTGACCTCTTTTTAAATTGTCCTCGCTGTTTTTACCTTGACCGAAAGCTTGGCGTGGGACAGCCTCCCGGATATCCGTTCAGTCTGAATTCCGCAGTTGACAAGCTTTTGAAGAAGGAATTTGACTTCCACCGGACGCACGGCACGAAACATCCTTTAATGAAAGCGTATGGAGTGGACGCTGTTCCATTCGAACACGAGAAAATGAACGAATGGCGAGACGCTCTCCGTGGCGGCATTAGACATCTTCACAAACCGACAAATATCATGCTTACGGGAGGGATAGATGATTTATGGGTTTCTCCGGAGGGCGAGCTTATTGTTGTTGATTACAAGGCAACATCGAAAGACGGCGAGGTGAGTCTGGACGCCGACTGGCAGATAGGATACAAGCGACAGGTTGAAGTGTACCAATGGCTGTTTCGGAAAAATAAGTTCAAAGTTTCGGATACAGCGTATTTTGTTTATGCGAACGGCGAGACGGACAAAGAAGCGTTTGACGCAAAACTCGAATTCGATATAAAACTCATTCCCTACGAAGGGGACGACTCGTGGATAGACGGGGCGCTCAAGAGCGCAAAAGCGTGCCTCATGCAAAAAAATATACCCGAAACGGGTAACGACTGCGACTACTGCGCCTATCGCAAGGCGGCGTCCGAGATGGAAAAATGGTAATATGAGTGTGAGCGAAAAGGTTTAGAATTTAAAATTTGTAATTTTCCGCCAAAGGCGGATCCGCCTTTGGCGGAAAAATTAAAACCTATGGAACACTATATTTGTACAGGAGGGTGCACGGGGGTTTCTCCGCGTGCCGGCGTGTGCCAGGCAAAGGATTGCCCAAATTACGGCAAGCCGCTTGAGAAGTGCGCATGCGACGACGATAAGCACCATGGAAAACAGGAAGCAGTGTCCGAAGAATCTCCCGGTGCGCCAAAACAATAGAAAAAGCAAAAATATCTGTTTTTGTTAAAAGGTTTTGACACGTCGTCATAAATTTTGTTGACAAAAAACTATGATTTTCGAGTATATAATCAACAATCCGTGGATATTAATTTTACTTATCTTGTGGACTGTTCCCTGGAAAGGGGTAGCGCTTTGGACGGCTGCCCGCAGGGAAGAAAAGTGGTGGTTTGCAGTACTTCTCGTTGCAAATACGCCGGCACTTCTTGAAATTTTCTATATCTTTTTCTGGACAAAGCGGAAACCCGTTTCAGAAGTTCCTCAAAAGTAGTCTGAAAAAGCCGTACCGATACGATCATCGGGACGGTCTTTGTTTCCTCAGGGTGCTTGCAAAAATTAAATTACTATGGTATAAGTATAATAGTTGTTCTTTTGAATCGTACAAAATAACAAGAGGAGCCTTGGGGTGCCAAAACCGCTGTTTTCACCAAGTGTCGGCTTCTTCAGAAAAGACATAACGAATATTTGTTCTGTCGGGATTATCTACAATTCGTCGAATCCGCGCCAGGTGTTTCTTGATGTAAAGAACAGTATATATCCCGTGAAAATATTTCGGAATATGCTTTGTCCTATCGGTGGAAACTGGATAGGAGAAGACGCAAAAGCGGACCGAAATACCCGGGATACGTTTCTAAGGGAGCTTGAGGAGGAGCTTTCGCTCGATAAAAAGATTATCTCAACAGCCGAAGCCGGGCTTCTTGGAATGAAACCCGAGCGGGAGTCATATCAGGTTGCACCGACCGACGTTCCACCAACCGACGAAGACAGGAAAGCCCTCCAGGACCTGAAGCAGGCCATAAAAGACCAGGCGCTTCCATTCCGCGACTATGAGAATATTATCCCGAACAGCGTTCTTCTTTCTGCCGACCCCGAAAGCAGACGGGAGACGTTGCATGTTCTTTCGTCGTACTGGCTTGTGCCGCTTCCGCAAAAAGAGTGGTTCGAGCTTGCACACCTTCAGAGCATATACGGGAATCTCTCGAACGAATCGGTTACATGGGTTATTTCTCTCCCCGTGATTATTAAAGGGAAACATTATATATCATGGGGCCACGACCGCGTCTTCAAAAGCTTTTTTCTCTGTCACGGCCTTTCGGAAGCGAAAAGTCTTCCGCTTGTGCGCGGTATTGAAAGTATCGAACTCGGCCCGCCGCTTTCTTCTTATGCCGAGTACAACGCCCGTTACCGGGTTTTGAACAAGCCCGCAGACTAAAGCCTGGATAATCCGGGTTTTTTGCTTGGAAAAGTATCTTTTGGCAACACAAATATGTTATTATACGTATAGTAAGGCGTATGGCACAATTTCTTATTGCAGTATACACATTTTTCCAAAATATGACCGGGAGCTTCCAGCTTGCGGATCTTTTCGATATTCTTGTCGTTACACTTCTTATATATATCGTTCTTCTTTTGCTTAAGCGCACGCATTCGTACTTTATTCTCGGAGGCATTGCGACATTGTTCTTCGTATACCTTATTGCGCGCCTGTTTAATCTTTATCTTACCGGCCTCTTGTTCCAGTCGTTCTTTACGTTTTTCATCATTATTATCGTCATTGTTTTTCAAAAAGAACTCCGCAATTTTTTCGAATGGATATCCATTCTTGGCAGACTCTCCGGCAAGCGTCCGAAAACAATGCCGGAGCGTATTCGCGATATCATAACAAAGTCAACGGAGTATTTTTCCGCTCGCAGGATCGGAGCTCTCATCGTCTTTCAGGGGCGGCAGCCTCTTGAACGGCTGCTTGATGGCGGAGTCGGGCTCGACGGAAAAATATCTGCGCAGCTTCTCTTGAGCATTTTTGACCCGGCTACTCCGGGTCATGACGGGGCGGTTATAATCAACGCAGATCGGGTAAAAAAATTTGCAGTACATTTGCCCCTCTCCGAGCGTTTTAAGGGAGGGGAACTTGGGACGCGCCATCGCTCCGCCGTCGGGCTTTCGGAGAGGTCGGACGCTTTTGTAATCGTTGTTTCCGAAGAGCGAGGAACAATTTCTCTCGCCCGGTTTGGCGCACTTACGGTTCTTGACGGGACCGAAGAACTTGAGCAAAAACTCGAAGAGTTTTTCAAAGAAATATCGCTTATCTCGGAGGGGAAGCCATGGTATTCGTGGGTAACATCTAACTTCCGGGAAAAGGTGCTGGCGCTGGGGTTTGCGTTCTTCCTCTGGTTCCTGTTCGTATTTCAGCTTGGAGACATCAGCCGCGAATACGATATTCCGATCGAATTCCGCTTTCTTGCGAAAGAGTATGTGATTGATCAGGTGGAGCCAAAGGAAATTATGCTTGCCTTAAGCGGGCGTACTCCGAACTTTCAGCTTCTTGACCCGGAAAACCTGAAAGTAATGATTGACGCGTCCCAGTACAGCGAAGGCTGGCAAAAGATAAAAATTGAAGAAAACATCATCAGCTATCCATCCTCGCTCAACGTCGTTCAGTTTTCGCCGAAAACAATCAAATTTCACATCAAAAAAGTCGAATAATATCTAAGCAGCGCATGAAAAAAAAGAAGAAACAAGCGGTTGCGGTATTTGATATTGATGGAACTATCTTTCGCTCAAGCCTTTTGATAGAACTTACCGAGTCACTCATTCAGGAGGGCGTGTTTCCCGTTTCAACGCGAAAAATGTATAAATCCGCTTACCATAAGTGGTTTGACCGAAAAGGGGATTACGAAAAATATATTCGAGCCGTTGTAAAAGCGTTCGAAAAAAATATCGTCGGCGTAAACGAGAGTGAGTTCAACGCGGTTGCAAAAAAGGTACTTGCGTTCCACAAAAACCGAGTGTACCGCTATACGCGGGATCTTGCCCTATGCTTAAAAAAGAAAAAATATTATCTTTTGGCGGTGTCGCATTCTCCGCGCGGGATAGTGTATGAATTTTGCAGAAAGCTCGGATTCGACAAGGTCTACGGCCGTATCTATACCGTGAACAGCCGGGGAATATTTACCGGAGAAGTTTCCTATTACGAACTTATTGAAGACAAGGCGAAAGTCTTAGAGAGGGCTGTCCGAAGGGAGGGGCTGACGTTTTCTGGTTCCGTGGGGGTGGGAGATACCGAGTCGGATATTCCGTTTTTGCGCCTTGTCGAAAAGCCCATTTGTTTTAACCCGAATCGGAAACTCTACTGCGAAGCTAGAAAGCGAAGATGGGGCATTATTATCGAGCGAAAAGACGTTATATACCGCCTGCATCCCGCACGGCGCGGTAAACAGAGCTTTTAGGCGCCTCGGCTTAGATGGAGACTTGAGTTTGGACAACCGGAGGGTTCGCATGATATAATCCGCATATGAACGAACTTCTTCACGCGGACATCTTCTTTTTTGTCACAGCAATAGCCGTTGTCGCAGTTGCCACTATTCTTACTGTTGTTCTCGTCTACATCATCAGGATTCTGAATGATATCAAAAGCATTTCAAAAGACGTAAAACATGTTTCTGAAAATGCGACCGTTGAGGCTGATCGCGTCATCCAGGACCTCGGAACTTTAAGAGAACATATCAGAGAGGAGGGCATGAAGCTGAAAAACTTCGCAAATTTTTTTACTGGAAAATATAAGGCAAATAAAAAAGGTCGAAGCGCTCATAAACTATAACTATAAAACCTATGGCAAAAAAATCAAAAAAAGTGAAAATTGCCGCGGGAGTTGGCGCGGGGGTTGCAACCCTCGCAGCGGCGGGAGCTGCGGCATATCTTTTCTATGGCAGCAAGAACGCTTCTAAAAACAGAAGAAAGGTTTCGGCGTGGACTCGTAAGGCAAAACGTGAAGTTGCCGCTGAACTGGAAAAAGTGAAAAAATTCGACCAAGCGGCATATCACAAAGCCGTAAACAGCGTCATGAACCGATATGCAAAGCTGAATCATGTTGATAAGAAAGAACTTGCTATGCTCGTAAAACTTGCGAGAGGTCAATGGAAGAATATCCAGAAGCATGTCGCGAAGTCTCAGACGAAAGGAGCAAAAAAGGGAAAGAAATAAAATAAAAGCAGCTGTCTTTTGTCCGCCCCGATGTCAATCGGAGCGGATTTTTATCAGCCAAAAAATCATGATATACTTACCCCATGAAAGGGAAAATACGAGCAAATTCTATTTCGGGAGGGCAAAAGTCAGTTTTCTGTTGCCGGGAATGCAGACTGTATTACCCAACCAAAGCTCTTGCAAAAAAATGTGAAGTGTGGTGCAAAAAATATCGTACCTGCAATATTAATATCATTACGCATGCCATAAAAGAGCCATAGCATGAAAGCTAAACTTGTTTCATTCGTCATCAGCGAATCTACCCGCACCAAAAAGGGGCGGATTGAAGCCGTTCAGGCTCCAGCCGTCAAAAGCGCTCCGCATTATTTTGAAAAGACCGTTCCCCAGCAATTCATAATAAGCCAGGAGGGTATTACGGTAAGCGGCCACGAGGGGACATCCATGCTCAAAACCTATCAGCCGGATATTCTACTCGTTGAGGCGACGTTTGATGTATCGGATATATTTTCCGACGACCTTATCACCTTTAAGGAGGAGGTTATGAATGTCTGCCGCGAGATGCTGAAGAAAAAAGGCGGAAAAGATGTTGAAGAGTTTAGCGAGGAATATTCAATCTATGCGGTCTCAAACTATGATGGAGATCCGGAGCAGTTTTTAAAATATAAGGACAGGATAGCAGGGCTTCTTAAGTCCGAAAAATTGGCGCTTGACCCGCTTGAGATCGACTACACCCTCTCTTCCCAGTTGAAATATGCAAAGAACGACCTTGTGGTGGTTGACTGGGACGGCGCCTTTCTTTTTGATCCCGACGGGGATTTTGAGCAGACAATTGAGCTTTTTCAGCTCGCAAACCTTGAGCTTTTACGATACCGCATTCTCGACAAAGCGCTCGACGACAAGCTTCGCATGGTTGCGCATGTCATTGAACACGCGCCAGTCCAGCGCCGGTTCTTCTTCACTCCGAGCGAAGTAAGCCAAACTCTGCGCGACCTTATTAAAGCGAGAGCCACCTCAATTTCCGAATTTCAGGCGCTTGATAGGGAAATAAAGCTCATCGGGGACTGGTATTCGGCCCGGCTCTATGATTTGACAGCAAAAAAATTTAAAATAGAAGAGTGGCGAAAAAGCGTCAAAGATAAGCTCGAATCCATTGAGGACGTTTATGCTATTGCTTCAGAGAACTTCACCATTTCCTGGGAGCGCAGAGGCCGCATTATCGAGATGGTCGGGTGGTACGTGCTTCTTATCGGATGGTTAGTACTTCTTGTGCTTGATTTTTATTTTTATAAGATTAAATGACCGCGGCCGGTATGGCCGGCCAACTACCATGAAGATCATTCTTGACAAAGGTTCAAAATATGTTATCCGGTTCGACCAAGGGGAAGAAGTCATAGAAACAATAAAAAAAATATGCTTCGAGAAGAATATGGAAGCGGGTTTTTTCTTCGGTCTTGGGGCTGCGCGTGAGCTTGTGCTTTCGCATTATGATATCGATCGCAAGCAGTATAACGATACGCCGATCAACGAAGATCTTGAAATAGCGGGTATTTTCGGGAACGTGACGCGAAAGGACGGCGAGGTGTATATTCATGCCCACGGAAGTTTTTCCGATAAAAACTTTAAGACATATGCGGGACACGTTAAAAAGGTTATCGTGTCGGGAACGTGCGAGATTGTGCTTGAAATGCTTCATGAGCCGATTCTGCGCGAGCACGATTCGAAAAGCGGCCTTAATCTTTTAAAATAACATGGACCAACCGCAATCAAAGATAGAAAAATTGAGAGAAGAAGGGGAAAACATCAAGCAGGCACTCCGCGAGCAGGTGTTTGGGTATATTTTGGGGGCGTTCGGCCTTGTTGCAGGACTTGCGTGGAACGACGCAATACGCTCGCTCATTGAGTATCTTTTTCCGTTGAGCCAAAATACGCTTTGGGCAAAATTTTTCTATGCATTTGTCATCACCGCCTCTGTTGTACTTGTGGGCATGTATTTTTCCAGGCTTTTTAAGAAGGGAGATGAAAAGTTATAGGCCTGCCGGTTTCAATTCAACTTCAAGCCGGATTTGCATGTGAGGTGCGCCCTCGTTTTTATATGGCGTCTCTCGTTTGGAATTTTAAAAAACGGTTCATGCTCTTTTTTTGGGGCCTGCTTTTTTCATTAGCACTTTTTGCGCCGCATTCAGGACAGGCCGCAAGTATTGAAAACTTTAATTCGCGTCTCGACATCAAATCCGACGGCGCGGTGTATGTAACCGAAACCATCGTTTACGATTTCGGCTCCGAACAAAAACACGGAATCTACCGCGTTATCCCGGTCAAATATCAGCGGAACGGACTGAATTATAGCCTCGGTTTTTCTTTTGAACGCGTGACTGACGAGCAGGGCCGTTCGTATAAAGCTAACGTAACGAATGTCGGCGCGTACTGGGAAATGAAAGTGGGCGACCCGGACATTCTTGTGTCTGGGAAAAAGTTTTATGTTTTTCAGTACACGGTAACTGATGCCATTAATTTTTTTTCTGACCATGATGAGCTCTACTGGAACACGACCGGAAATGGGTGGAAGGTGGAGATACAAACCGCTTCAGCCCAGGTTACTTTGCCGGTTGCGGTTTCCGCTCTCGCAGTAACGAAAGCGTGTTTTGCCGGGACACTCGGTGGGACGGACCCATGCTCGGGTTTTACCGTCAACGTTGACGCAAACGAAAAGGCGGATACAGTAACGTTCCATCATGATGGCTTTCTTGATGTCGGCCAGGGACTCACTATTGTTATTGGTTTTCCGAAGGGCCTCATAAAAGAACCTAGCCTCACACGCACCGTGATAAAGACGATTCTGGATAATAAGATATTTTTTCTTCCGCTCACAGTTTTTTTTGCCCTTTTATATTACTGGTATACGCGCGGGAGAGATCCGGAAGGACGTGGAACGGTCGTTGTTCAGTACGAAGCTCCGGAAGGACTTGTCCCGGCAGAAGTAGGAACGATTATTGACGAGCATGCCGATAATTACGATATATCAGCCGAAGTGATTAATCTTGCCGTAAAAGGCTACCTTAAAATAACTCGCCTAGAGAAAAAGGAGTTTATTTTCGGAACGACGGTTGACTATGAGTTCGAACGGATAAAATCATCAGTTCCTCTCGGAAGCGAGGTTGAAGGCGAACTTCTTCGGAAGCTTTTTAAAAGGCGAAGCAAAAGTTCAGTTGCGTCAATCCTTGATTCCGGCTCATATGAACCTCTTTCGAGTGTTCGCCTTTCCGACCTTAAAGACCAATTTTCCAAAGATCTCGCTGAATTGAAAAAAATAGTCTACGGCATGGTTACGCGCAAAGGGTACTTTGTCCAAAACCCCGAAACGGTGAGAAACATGTTTTTCATCGGCGGCGGAGTGGTTGTAGTGTTTGGGTTCCTTTTTGGCCATATCTGGGGAGCTAGCGGCCTGTGGAGTTTGATTCTTTCCGGGGCGCTGGCATTTATTTTCGGTTTTGTTATGCCGAAAAAGACGCAAAAAGGGGTTGCCGCGAAAGAATATATTCTTGGATTAAAAACCTATCTTTCGGTCGCCGAGAAGGAACGTATTGAGTTTCACAACGCCCCAGAAAAAAGTCCTAAATTATTTGAAAAACTCCTGCCGTATGCGATGGTGCTCAAGGTTGAAAATGTGTGGGGAGCGCAGTTTGCGGACCTGTACAAGGACTCTGCGCCCGGTTGGTACGTGAACGGAGCGGGACAGGCATTCATTTTTTCTTCGTTTATGAGCGATCTTGGAAATTTTTCAAAAGCAACGGGAACGACCCTCGCGGCAGTTCCGGGCGGAGCGGGCTCGGGTGGCTCCGGGTTCGGAGGAGGAGGATTTTCCGGCGGGGGATTCGGCGGGGGAGGAGGCGGAAGCTGGTAATCAAGTTTCTCATGCTCCGGACATAAATGAAAAACTGACTTTAAAAAATGAGAGAAAAACTAATACTCGGCGGCGTCACGGTTGTTGTCCTCGCTTTCCTCGGAGGGTTGTTTTATTATGTTTGGAAAACTACCATACCTCATACCGTCATTATAGATGCCGGACCAAAAACCATCGAACCGCGAATTGCCGCACGGGTGCAACCGGAAACATTGGTTTGGACGGAATACAAGAATAAAAAATATGGATATACGATCAAATTTCCGAGTGATTGGCAAAAGCCGGCGGAAGACGGGAACCCCGCGGTTTTTCGCGGTAGCGGAGGCCGCGAAGGCGATTCACTAGCCGTTCATGTTTTAGAAAATACCGGTGCTGTGGCGGCAGACACATGGTGGAAAGAAAAAGGCAGAAAAACAGGAGTCGCATACGCGTCTCGCGGAGAAGTCATAATCCCGGGTATTGCGGTAGGATTTCTTTATAATGAAAGCGATGGTACAAAAAACAACCATCTTGTATTTGTCGCAAAGGGAAGGATTTTTCACATTTCTGGATTTGGAGATGACAGTATATTTGCGAATTTTATCAATAGTCTTCTTTTTTTCTAGTCCATTTTAGGGTCATGGCAGAGATAGGATGCGCCGAGACAGCGGTCCAGGCTTTGCCAAAATTCTTCATTCAGAGTATACTATAAACAGACGAAACGCTGGAATGAATTTTAAATGCATATGTTTTGTGTCAAACGTTTGAAGTAATTGCAACCGCGACGGAAGATAACAATCAAAACTAAATATCGCTATTTTGCAAATAGGGGAATGCATCGGTCGAATCTCCCCAAAGGATCTTATAATATGTTAACGGACCAAATTAACATTCTTATGACTTCAAAAATCACACTGGCGCTTGCTGTTGTTCTTGTCCTTGTTGGCGGATTTCTCTATATGCAGATGGGGAGTGCGCCGGAATATACGGCTGATCAGACTGCTCCGCCAGCTACTCCACCGACCGCCGCAGTGCCGGCGCCGGGAGCGAATACCGCCGTTCCGATGCTTGCCACAACCGGAAATCCAGACGACATCGTGAGTCAGATACTTACGGACAGCGATGCTGAAGCACAGGCTTTACAGGAAGAAGCAAATGATGCTTCGCTTGTATCGTCATCTGATAGTCAGGAGATGAACGACCTTGGTCAAACGTATGATGAAAGCCAATTTTAAGAGGTTTGAAGCATCTGTCGCGGCGGGAGTATTGCTTGCAAATCTTATTCTGCCGGCATCCCTCTTTGCCCAGACATCTGCTACAGGCGGAACCTCTTCTCAAACCGGAGCAACCGAAGCAAAAAGATTCTGTGCTCGAGTTTCTGCTCTTACATCATCGGTTGACAAACGGCTTGATGGGCGTCTCTCAAAACTTAGCGATGCGCAAGGCAAGCGAGATAAAAATATCGCCAATCGCCGCACAAGGCGAGATGAGAGGCTGAAAGAAAATCGCGCCAGATGGATAGGGAACCGCGACGCTCAATTCACAAAGCTTGAAGCGCACGCTTCTACAACAGAACAAAAGCAGGCAATTGAGGCGTTCAAGATGGCTATCACAGCGGCAATTTCTACCAGACATACCGCAGTAGATGCCGCAATTTCCGCATTCCGCACTGGAGTTGACCAGGCAATTGCCCAGCGCAAGACCGTTGTTGACGCCGCCATCAAGACCTTTGAGGATTCCACAAAAATGGCGCTTGATAAGGCAAAGGCCGATTGCGCGGCTGGGAGCAATCCGGAAGTAGTCCGCCAAACGCTCATGACAAGCATGAAGAACGCACGTACAAAACTTCAGAGCGATCGGAAGGCAGTCGATACCATCGGCACTAACTTAACCCAGCTTACCGCAACGCGGAAAGCCGCGGTTGATAAGGCGTTTGCCGACTTCAAAACGGCAGCCGAAAAAGCGCGCAAAGATTTGAAAGCGGCTTTGGGAAAGTAACGAGTGCTTCTATTTTGAACCGCAATAAACCCGCTCCGCTTTTAACGGGGCGGGTTGTGCCTTTTAAGGGAATATGCTATGATTTAAATGCTTTTATTCTTCAGTTTGGCAATTCATGCGACTCACGCGTTTCCAAAAATTTGTTTTAATAGGATTTCTTTTTTCGATTGCCCTGCTTGAGCTCGGGGATGTCGGCGGAAATCTCTATCAGCTTTTTGGGGCGACTGCGGCGAACGAAACTGCCGGTGTTATCGTCGGCCTTAAGCCGGGGGATGTTCCGCACAACCTTGTCGTCATTTTCCTTGCGTTCGTTATCGCGGCTTCTTCGCTCATTGCGGCTAAAGATATTTTCCGGGAGAAGTTCCCGTTTAAAAGCTGGCAAGTTCTTGCCATATCATCTGCCGGATATGCACTTTTTCTTCTGGGGCTGTTCCTTTATGGTTCATATGAAAAACGCGTTCTTGGTGTAGCGGCTGTTTTTTATTCGCTTCTGGCGCTTGCGAGTCTTGGCATTGCACGTTTGCTTAAGATAAAGGCCGAGGGAAAGGAGCAAACTGGCTTATGAAAATACGCGTCCGAGCAAAATTGCACTCCTCGCGTGAGCGCGTGGAAAAAATCGACAACGGAGAGTATGCGGTTTTTGTATCAAAACCGCCGGTTGACGGAAAGGCGAACGAAGCGATTATCGAACTCTTGGCGGAATATTTCTCTCTGCCGAAATCACGTATTGTTATCCGTTCCGGACACAAGGCACGAACAAAGGTTGTTGAAATCGGGTAACGCTGTTTTTCTGCCCGCGAGCGTTTAGAAAATGAATACTGTCGTTGATTTTCTAATATGGTATACTTATAACGTTACCGTGTATATGAAATTTATTGCACGTCTTAGGAAAAAAATTTTAGAACATTTCAGATGGGTCGCCGGATTCGGCCTTGTTGAAAGCATCGTAGGGGTTGCTATTTTTGCTATCATTGGGGTGAGCGTTTACTCGACCTATGTTCGCATTTTTCAGGTAATACGGGCTACAAAAGAAAAGGATGCGGCCATAGCGCTTGCAAACGAAGAGTTCGAAGTCGTACGGAACCTTCCGTATTCCGACGTCGGAATCATGAATGGCATTCCTCCGGGAAAGATTCCTGCGACACAAGTTTTTCAACGCGCGGAGGGGCGCTATACCGTTTCGACAGTCATCCGGAATATTGATGACCTGTTCGACGGAACCGCGGGGGGAACTCCGAATGACCTTTCGCCGGCAGACTATAAGCTCGCCGAACTTACGATTACCTGTACGAGCTGTCAGAGGTTTACTCCAATCGTGTTCAATACTCGTGTCTCTCCGAAAAATCTCGAAAGTGCCTCAACAAACGGCTCTCTTTTTGTCCAAGTGTTTGATGCAAACGGTAATGCTGTAAAGGACGCAACTGTTCACATTGTAAACTCGTCTTCATCGATTGATATTACTGACGTTACCGACAATACCGGCTGGCTTCGCATCATCGACGCTCCTCCGGGCGTCAACGTATATCAGATAACGGTTTCCAAGAATGGATATTCAACAGAACAGACATACACGCCGGGGAGTCCCCAAAATCCGAATCCGATAAAGCCTCACGCGACGGTTGCGGTGCAAGAGGTGACCCAGACAAGTTTTGCCATTGACGGCCTCTCGACTCTCAACGTATCGAGTGTAACGGAAAGCTGTTCCGCCGTCGGGCCTCTAAATTTTCACCTGAAAGGCTCAAAACTTATTGGTACAAGTCCTGATGTATACAAATATGACGAGAATCCATATGTTACCGACAGCTCCGGCATAAAGGTTATTCCAGATCTTGAGTGGGACACGCTTACGATAACGTCAACAAACGCCGCCTATGATCTTGCCGGAACCATTCCGTTGTCTCCGATGGGCCTTGCGCCAAGTACAACTCAAAATCTTATGCTTGTTGTCGCCGACAAAGACCCGCAAGCCATTATGGTAACTGTGAGGGACCTCGGAACACAGCTTCCTATTTCCGGTGCAGAGGTAACTCTTACAAAGTCCGGATATTCTGGAACCGCAACGACGGGGCGTGGTTTTTTAACGCAGACAGACTGGTCTAACGGACCGGGAAACGCAACTTCGACTGTCGACCCAAAAGCATATTTTTTCGGAGACTCAACCCTTGACGACCAGTCGAGTCCGCCTGGGGACCTTACACTGAAAAAAATTGGCCAGTTCTACCAGCCTTCCGGAACGCTTATTTCTTCAACATTTGATACTGGTTCTGCCGGTAACTTCTATCAGCTCTTATGGAATCCGGGTTCGGAACCGCCCCAAACAGGAGCCGATAGCATCAAATTCCAGTTTGCGGCAAATAACGACGCTTCAACGTGGAATTTTACAGGCCCCGACGGTACGGCAGATACGTATTATACATACGAGGACCAGAACTTGAGCAATGCGTATAACAATAAGCGTTATGCTCGCTACAAAGCGTTTCTCCAAACCGCAAGCACCTCTTACACGCCGACTCTTTCCGATGTTTCATTTACATTCTCTTCGCAGTGTGTTCCTTCCGGTCAAGTGCTTTTTAACGGTCTTTCGCCGGCAACATATTCGCTCACGGTAACAAAGTCCGGCTATCAGTCGTATACAGACTCTGATGTAAGTATCAACGGCGGCTGGCAGGCGTATGACGTTTCGCTTCAACCATAAAAAGGTTTCTATGTTTTTTCGCGAATGCGCCTACATCAGGAGAATAATGCAGGCTAGGGGCCCAGAAAGAGGTTTTACGCTTGTTGAAATGATGTTTGGTTTGTTTGTTATGGCACTTGTCGGCATAACAATTTGGACGTTTCTCGCCGACATTTTCCGTTTCAGCGACACATTTCAAAAAGGAGCAAGCTCCGAGCAGGAAGTGAGGACTGTGTTCAAGCTGTTTACATCGGAACTTCGTTCTGCAACGCAATCTGCCGGGGGAGCATTCACTCTTGCGGAAACTTCAACTTCTTCCATCAGATTTTACAGCGACATTACGGGAGATGGTCAGGCAGAACAGCTTCACTATTATAGGTCAGAAACTGACTTCATCCGCGGCGTGATAAATCCGGTCGGGGGAATATACGCAACATCCACCGAGTCCGCATCAACTGTTATTCAAGGCATCCGCAATGCAGCGTCTTCGGATATTTTTCAGTATTACGATAAAACGTACACAGGCACGACTTCGCCTCTGGCCCAGCCCGTCACTTCTTCAGAGGTTCGGCTTGTAAAAATAACGCTGAATGTTGACCCTAACCTCGGACGGGCTCCGGCCTCAACGACATTTATTACCGAAGTAATGATCAGGAACCTTAAAGATAACTTATAATCATGAACCGGGACCAGAAAAACAAACAAAGCGGACAGCTTATTATGCAAGTTCTGGTTTTTGGCGCAATTGCTATTTTTCTCATTGGCGGCCTTGCATCGTGGGCGAATCTCAATATGAAAGTATCTCGGAGATCATATAACCGCGAAATGGCGCTTCAGATAGCGGAGGCCGGTATTGACTATTACCGTTGGCATTTGGCGCATGCGCCCAACGACTATACGGACGGGACAACAACGCCGAGTCCGTATATCCATAATTTTACCGATAAAAACGGTGATATTCTCGGGAAATTCACGCTGACAATCGTTCCTCCGCCGGTCGGCTCAACTGTTGTAACTATTCACTCGTCTGGAACCGTTCTTGCCGATCCGGCAATCGCGCGTTCCATCACAACCCGCCTTGCCATTCCATCGTTTGCAAAGTATTCGGTTGTTGCAAACGCATATATGCGCTTTGGCGCGGGTACAGAAATCTTCGGCCCCATACACTCAAACAATGGAATCCACTTTGACGGGCTTGCTCATAATATTATTACAAGCTCTCTTGCGACTTCAACCGACCCGGACCACTCGGGGGCGGCCGAGTGGGCGGTGCATACGCATCTTGCCCCGGTTGACCCCTTGCCTCCGATAGCGATTCCTTCCAGGCCCGACGTATTTCAGGCAGGAAGACAATTTCCGGTCGCAACAGTTGATTTTACGGGCATCACATCGGACCTTTCTCAGATAAAAGCGAACGCACAGGCGAACGGGAAATATTTTACCCCATCGGGCGCTTTGGGGTATCACATTGTTTTAAAAACCGACGACACATATGACGTGTACCGCGTGAATACCCTTGTTTCCGCCCCTGGCGGGTGTGCGAGCGGGGGAGTGTCGGGATGGGGAACATGGAGTATCGCCGGAGGAGGAGAAACATTCCTTCAAAATTATGCAAACCCGACAAATGGTTTGATATTTGTAGAAGATAACGTCTGGGTTGACGGACAAATCAACACTGCGCGCCTGACCATTGCGTCCGGCAGGTTTCCAGATAATCCGGCAACGCGGACGAATATCATCGTAAATAAAGACCTATTGTATACAAATTATGACGGACAAGATGTTTTAGCGCTTATCGCGCAGAATAATTTCACGGTCGGGCTTAAAAGCAGCAACACATTTCGGATAGATGCGGCTCTTATCGCCCAAAACGGACGCGCCGGAAGGTTTTATTATAATTCGAACTGCGGCGCGGAGTATGTAAGGAGCCAGTTAACGCTTTACGGCATGATTGCCACAAACCAGCGCTATGGTTTTGCGTATACCAACGGAACCGGATATGCGACCCGTATAATCAACTATGACGCAAATTTGCTCTACGGCCCGCCTCCAAGCTTTCCGCTCACTTCGGCGCAATATTCAATACTTTCATGGCAGGAGGATAAGTAAAAAACGAACAGTCCCGCTTACGTGGGACTGTTTTACTATTTGGGTAGTTCCTTTGCGAAATCTTGAAGTGTGGTGTTTGTTTAAAAAAGCCAGAAGCTATTTTACGGAGAATCGCGATTGACCACTTCCGCCAGTCTTCACCTCCGGCATTTCGGCGAAAAATCCGGCGGTATTGAGAAAAGAACGGAAAGCCGGTTCAATTCGGCTGTAGGGCATAAAATATGTTATATCACTTTTCGTATAGTACACCCTCCGTATCTGCAATAACAACATCATCAACAAAAAGTGTCTGTTCTTTATGGGTTGAATTCGACGTCTGCCCGACTTCAACTACATCATAAAAAGCCCCACGCGGCATATTTTGCCCCCTCCCTTCAACAATTTTTTTGCCGTCCTGCCATACTTCGCTCACGCCGTCGGCGCCAGTTGATAACTTTAGATGGACTTTTATATGCACCCACTGATCGCGCGGAAAAATGGTCGGCGATGATAGTTGATAATAATCAGGGCCGGTGAGCGTCTTTCCTTCAAGAATTAAATAATTATTTCCGTTTTTGCCTGCAAAAAGCAGGCGCCGTTCTTGACGGTAGAGTTGAATCGAACCGACATCGAATATAAAAAGATTCTCAATATCTTGCGTGCCGGGAATATAGTACCAAGCCGAATACCAAAAGTTACTTCCCGGCGGGAAAAAAAGAGCTTCACGCTGAAGTGAGATTCTCTCAAGACTATCAGGATTTTGAGTTGTATATGTCTTCAAAGAAAAACTCCCAGAATGTGCTTGCTCGGAAGAAATCTCAATTGTATTCTTTGGACTGCCTAGCTTTTTTCCACCCTCGGCAAGATTTACAATCGAATGCCATCGATCAGGACTAAATGTAATATCATTTCTGCAAATGGTCTTTTTCGGTTCGCTCTTTGAACACACGCTTTCAAAATCATCCGCAAACAAAGTTATACACTGAAAAATTTCATCTTGGCCGGCAATATTTTTCCCCGTTCGTGCACAATCTTCCTTAGTAAACGGCTTATCGGGAGAAAGAGGGGGGATATATAGGATGCTTACTAATCTTTTTTGGTTAAGAAAAACAAACAAGACCACTGATGTTAAGATCAGAAGTGATATGACAAAAAGACTGGTAGTTCTTTTCCTATTCACTTTGTGCACTGATCTTCGTTCCGCGCCTAAATCGAAAAGGGGGATCAGTATTTCAGTTTTTTATCTTCAGGCCGCGAATCGAGTTTTTTCAAGATAATCCAGCAAGTCGTTCAGTTTGCCTGTGGCTAGCCCGATAACAGTATCGGCGGCACCGTAATAAACGTACAATTCGTCACCAACTATAACTGCCGCCGACGGAAATGTTACATTTGGCACAAGCCCTTCGCGCTCGTAACTGGTAACTGGCTGCAAAATGTATCCAGGCACTCTGGCAATCAGTTTGTGTGGCTCATTGGTATCGGCCAGCGCCGCCGTTATGGTCCACGTATCGGACATAGATTCAGCCGAATAGATAAAAAGCCATCCACGTTTCGTTCTTATTGGCGGCGCGCCGAGTTCCGGGCCACGATGCAACCACCAATCCGTTCCAAGCAGTGCAGTTTCCTTTGTATTTTTAAGGAAATCGCCCCATTCTTTTTCCGAAGGTTGAAGCAATTTTTCTATTGAATCATAGTAGCGCACCGCGACATGAGAATTTGTGGAATCGGAAGAAATGGTTAGAACCAGCCCAACCTTTCCACTATTTACTAATTCTGGGAAAAGTGCGGCTGCTTTTGAAGTTGTCGGCGGTCCAATGATTCCGTGCTTTTGTACAGAAACAAAATCTTTTGTTGTCGCTAACGCGATGCGTATGTTAGATCGCTTGTTTTTATCTTCAAGCGGAGCGTCTATGGCCGTATATGTTATGTAAAAAGTGTCATCGAATTTTGTTATGCGCGGGTCTTCACAACCAAAGCGGTCATAATCTGTATCCGGTGAAATAAGTGGTTTTTCTCTCGCGATAAAACTTTTTCCATCTGTGCTTTCGGCATAACCAATATACGAGATTTGGTTTCTAAAACGGAATCCTGGGCGAGTCAATATCCGCGTTGTTTCTTTCAACTTGCTCGGATATGTTCGATACAACATCCGAAAGACATCTTCATCCCGGACAACACCGGGGTTAAAAACAGCTTTCGACTCAAAAGAAACATTTTTGCGAGGCATCAAAATTGGTTGCGCGTTCTCGTCACTGGGATAGCGCGAGAGACGAAATTTATTATTCATAGCATGTACATTGTAGTTCTTTCGCCGAAAAGAATCAAATACTCTGGAACAAACTTTTTGAAAGTTAGAGCGAGGACGGCGCGGGATTCCTCCCCTAAGTTCAGAGTTGTAGTCAATTCTTAAAATAGTTCGGACGGTTTTCGCCCAGCGAAATTCCGAAGTCGCGGCTCCGCCGCGCCAACTTGTCCATCAGAAGCTTTAGTGGAGGAGGATGACAATTTTCCCGATTTTTCCGAAATCTTTGATTTCGTGAAAACTCGAGGAACCTCGTCCGCGACCGCAGTCGGGACGGGACAAGTTTTTCTTTGGTGGCCGTTAATATAAGAAATGAGTTCTTTGTACTTATCAATAATTGGCGTGGGCAAGTTTTTTTGAAATACGGAAACAAGAAATTGAAGTTGTTGCGACCGCTGACTGAATCGAGGATCTGGATAATTAGCGAGGTGCTTTTTGCCGATGTCAATCATGCGCAGCATGTCTTCAATTTGCGGAGGCTCTGAAAAATTGATTTCTCCCTGAACCTCTTCCTCTTTAATATCGTGATAATAAAGAGCCGGGGCATAAATAAGATTCCACAGTTCGGCGCGCGTCATATTAAAGTCCGGGTCGGAGGCAAACAGAAATTCTTGAACAGTTTTTGTTGTCTCCCAGTATGTGATATCGGGAATAGTTCGAATGTCTTGAGCGGCTTCCTCATCCACACCCTGCAGACCGAGCTCTTTGAACTCTCGTAGGTGTTGATTCTGTTTTTCCCCAACCGGAGTCTTTTGGATCAGACTTCCATAAATCATTCTGTGCAACCCTTTGTATGCCCCCTCTGGATGAAGCGCTTTTTCTGCCATACGATTGGCAAATAAACCGAGAGTTCCAACTGCCTTAAGACAACCCACAATATCTTTGCAGTTTCTTTCTAAAGTTTCTGTTGAAGGCCCAAGGTTCGGTCGGTCAAAAAAATCGTCAACGAAATGAGCTCCGTAAGTATGGTATGCTTTCACCGCTATCTCGTTCAGGTTTAAGTCGGCAGGAATTCCCAAGATGAAGGCTTGCACCTCAACATCTTCGTAGGAATGAACTTTACTCATGTGGGGGTTTTCAAAACCGAATTTTGCTATATCAGCTTCAAATTTTTCTCTGCCCTTGCGTACTGCTGTTAAAATTTTTTCGTGTTCCGGAATAATGGAGTAAAGCTTTTCCAATTTTGGTGGCAAATCTTCAGAAGCTAAACTTCGATGAAATTGTTCTTCTTGGTTTCCCATAATTTTTTTATCAAAATGTGGACCTTGGGAGAATCGTCCCGATGGCTTTGCCATCGCGGATCCTCGATCTTTCATCATTATAATAAAAATAAATGATGATCGGGAGGCTCCCGCATCCCGGATGTCCCGACGGCAGTGGTGGACCTTGGGAGAATCGAACTCCCGCATCCCGGATGTCCCGACGGCAGTGGTGGGATATTCTAAAAATGGCGCGAACCCATTTTGAACGAAATTGCTGACGCAATTTTGCAACAGGTAGCTCGCGGGCAAAAAATTTCCTCCCCCCAACCCCCTCCATTTTTTGCCCGCTCGCCCGAGAGGTGCGACGCAAAACCTTGAAACCTATTGAGTACTTATTTTCTTAAAGACGAACCAGTCGTACTCATTATATCTCCTCTTTGTTTCTTTTTCAATTTTTTGCTCCAAGTGCTTCGAATGTTTCAACTTCCCATTCGCTAAAAATAACTCCCACCAAGTTTTTCTTGGCAGAATGGTCGGATGATATTCATAAGGGTGATCTAAATTGATTGTTAAAACCAAATACTTCCTTGCAACTCTTGCTAATTCTTTTATGGAATCGGCGACATCGGAAATGGGAATGTGTTCCATAACATCCGAACAAAAAACGAGATCGAACTGATTATTTTTGAATGGTAATTTTTCTACGCCAGCGTGACTAACAATTTTTTCTTTTGCTAAGTCTGGCATGAAAAATTTAATTGCGTCTTGAGAAATATCAACACCCTTCACTTTGTAGCAGCGTTTGAGTAAATTACGCACCATATGTCCCATTCCACATCCGACGTCCAAAATGTTTTTGAATTTGAAATGTTTTTCAAGAATTTCAGTCAAATACACAAATCGTTTTTCGTGAGTCGGGTCACTGTAATTAAACTTTCGATAATGCTTCTCTCCCGAAAAATCTTCAACCCAATACATGTTCTCGAAATACCACTTGGTGTATTTCGCTCGCTCCTGCTTTCGCACTTTCAGGCGTTCTTGTCGGGAGCTTGTTGGGATGGTAGTAGATTTCATTTTCGTTTGAGCAAGACTGTCCACATTCGTTTATTAGACGTTGCGGGATGTTTTGCTAGTTTTGCGGAAATAATCAAAAAGTTCTTTTGGAAAATTTTTGGGAAATCTGCTTTATCAAAAAAATGTGTGAGAACATTTTCGACAACAAATTCTTGTTGTCCAATCCTCGGGGTATATTTTTTATAGAATAGGGAGTTAATGTCATGGGTATACAAAAGTAAATATCCATCTCTTTTCAAAACTCTGCTGACATTTTTCAAATACAATTGCCAATATTTTTCGGAAATATGATGAAGGCATCCATAATCAAATATAAGGTCGAAAAAATTCTCTGGGTAAGGGAGTGAAAGCGCATTACCAACGCTAAAATGAGTATTTTGGGATGTACCGCTTTTCTTGGCTAAGTGATTGGCGCGCTGGATTGCGGACGAAGCAAAATCAATGCCGTAGACATCAAAACCACTTTTTGCAAGAGGAACTGCTAATCTCCCATTGCCACATCCTAAATCCAGTATTTTCTTAGCACGAAGTTTTGTAGCAACTTTCTTGATTTCATGAATAAATTTCCTATTTCCTTTCAAGGATTGCCAATCCAACTGTCGGTATCCCGAGCTCGGGGTGAGTGCGGCATACGTTTTTGTGTAGTATACTTTTTCTTGCTTTTGGATAGGAGTGTTAAGCATAATCAGATGCGTCGCACCTCTCGGGCGAGCGGGCAAAAAATGGAGGGGGTTGGGGGGAGGAAATTTTTTGCCCACGAGCCACCTGTTGAAAAATTGCGTCAGCAATTTCGTTCAAAATGGGTTCGCGCTAAATTCAGAATATCCCACATTTTAGAAAAGCGCAAGGAATTGGAAGCCGCCTCGCTTCGCTCGGCGGTCAATTCGTATTGAATTTTGGGCGGCGGCATTGAGAAAAGAAACGGAAAGTGATACTATTGATTTGCAAGTCATACAATTATTATATCACTTTCCATACATTATAGTATACTATGTCCACAATAGGCAAGAACATCAAACGATTTAGACAAGACAAAGGGCTTTCGCAAGATAAGCTCTCTAAACTTGCCGATTTGTCGCTCAATACGGTTGTTAAGATAGAATTAGACGAAAGCCCTAAACCCACTATTGAGACAATCCAAAGGATTGCGAAAGCCCTTGGAGTATCGGTTGATGATCTTTTGAAAAAATAGTTATGACTAAAAAAGATTTCAAAAATAAATATCTCAATAAAATCGTCTGCGGTTCCGCCGTTGATGTTATGAAAGAGTTGCCGGACGGCTCGGTAGATTTGATTGTTACTTCACCACCCTACAATCTCAAAAATTCAACCGGCAACGGAATGAAAGACGGACGCGGTGGCAAGTGGGCAAACGCCGCCTTGCAAAAAGGATACACACACCACAACGATTGTATGCCACACGATGAGTATGTGAAGTGGCAAAGAGATTGTCTGGCTGAAATGTTGCGTTTAATACCGGAGGACGGAGCGATTTTTTACAATCACAAATGGCGTGTGCAGGGCGGCTTATTACAAGATCGCCAAGATATAGTTAGCGGTTTTCCCGTCCGGCAAATAATCATTTGGAAGCGGAAAGGCGGCCTCAATTTCAACCCCGGATATTTCTTGCCAACATACGAGGTTATTTATCTTATCGCCAAGCCGAAGTTTGCGTTGAAAACCAAAGCAAACGCTCACGGCGATGTTTGGGAGTTTACGCAGGAAATGAACAACGACCATCCGGCCGCCTTTCCGGTTAGTTTAATTGATAGGATTGTCGGATCAACAGACGCAAAAATTGTTCTGGACCCATTTATGGGCTCCGGCACAACGGCACTTTCTGCGCTAAACTTCGGACGGGATTATGTCGGAATTGATATTTCGCCGGAGTATTGCAAAATGGCCGATAATCGCATAAAGCAACATCAATCTCAATCCAAACTTTTCCAAAACGCTTATGAAAAACATGCCTAAAACTTACACAAAACAGGAACTTATCGCTAAGCTGAAAGAAATTTCGGCTATGGGCTTTGTGCCGAATGCTCGCCATAAAAATCATGGCGGTATTGGAAATACGCTTGAAGATTTGCTCGGTATCGCTGAAAACAATCTACCTATTCCGAACGCCGCGGAATGGGAACTGAAAACGCAACGCGCCAAAACTTCCTCGCTTACAACTCTTTTTCATATTGAACCCTCACCGCGCGCGATCCGGTTTGTCCCGCAAGTGCTTTTACCAAAATACGGCTGGGCGCACCAAGAGGACGGCGGGAAATACGCGAAAGGAGAAATGAGCTTCCGGCAAACGATACACGGACAATCGCGAAGCGATAGGGGCTTTAAGGTCGTGATTGACCGCAAAGAGCGAAAGATATTGATTTCGTTTGAAGCCGGAAGCGTTGATATTCGGCATAAGGACTGGCTTGAATCAGTCAAAAAGCGTGTTGGTCTCGGCGAGTTGGAACCACAGCCATATTGGGGCTTTGACGACTTGGAACATAAAGCCGGAACAAAACTGCTCAACGCTTTTTATGTTCAAGCCGAAGTGAAAAAGATACGCGGGAAAGAGCATTATCACTATACGAAAGTGATGATGTTGCAGAAGTTTAATTTTGAAGGATTTTTGAAAGCGTTGGAAGAAGGAAAAATCCTCGTGGATTTTGACGCTCGCACCGGACACAATCACGGAACGAAGTTCCGTTTGCGACAGGATTGTTTGCCGATGTTGTATGAAAAGCAAACGATTATCTTATGAAATTAACTTCGCTTACAATAAAAAGTTTTCGGAGTATTGAGGACGAAACTTTTGATATTGCGGAGGTTGATGGCACTCATACTTTTACGCTCATTGGTATCAATGAATCCGGTAAAAGTAGCTTTTTGAAAGCAGTTTCGTTAGTTGATAACGATGACGAAAAAGTTATTTTCCCGAAAGATTATTTTGAGGAAACGCAACCAATTAGTATTGTTTTGAATTACGAATTGGAGACGCAGGAAGAAAAAGATCTAAAAAATGCTCTTACAGAAAAGGGATTTGAGAAAGATATCCTTTCAAAAATAAAGATTGAGAAGGTTGCTATTTGCGCAAATTTTGAACCGGCGGCAAATGCGCCAAAGAAAGTTTTTGACCAGATTACTTTTCAGCAAAAAGTTTTTGATGATTACACCTTACTCGGCGACAAACCTGCCAAAAAAGACCCTCAGCAGACACAGGAGGATTTTGATATTGAAAAGTATTTTGAAGTGCATTTGCCGAAATACTTTTGGAAAATTGCTCATAGAATTGTTTTTTGGAAATCTGATAGTAAACACCTTATCAATGAGCAGATAAATTTGGACGCATTTGCCGCCGACCCGGAAAATACATCAGTTCCATTAGTGAATTGTTTTGAATTGGCTGGGATTGGGCAAGATGATATCGCCGCACAAGTTGCTAAACTTAAAACTGACCCTGCTGAAATAAACAATCTTCAAGAGAAACTTGGAGACAAAGTAACAACACACATCAAGAAGGTTTGGCCAAATCATCCCGTCAAAATCAAGTTTCAAATAAACAATTCGTTATTATCGTTTCTCGTTGAGGATGAAAAAGTAAAATACAAATCAAAGACAACAGAACAGAGGAGTGATGGTTTCCGGCAATTTATCTCATTTCTCCTGACTATTTCGGCAGAAAGTGCGACAAATCAGTTATCTAATTCCTTGCTTTTGTTGGACGAGCCGGAAACTCATCTACATCCGCAGGCCCAGGAGTATTTGAAGGACGAGCTGATCAAAATAACGAGAAATGACAAAAACAATATCGTCTTTTTTGCTACACATTCAAACTACATGATTGATAAAGAGCATATTGAACGATGCTTTAGAGTTTCTAAACAATCAAACCGAAAGACGAAATTGGAGAAATTCCAAGCAGGACAAAAATCGTATGCGGAAGTAAACTATGAGGTTTTTGATATTGCGTCTTCCGACTACCATAACGAACTCTACGGATATTTGGAGGATAGAGATAAGACAAAACTGGATGGGTTAGATCAAACGAAAAAATGGAAAAACAAGAAAACCAACGGAGCGGAGACGGATGTCTCGTTGGCAACCTACATTCGACACTCAATCCACCACCCCGAAAATACTCTCAATGTAAAATTTACACCGGAGGAACTTCGGGAATCAATAGAGAAATTGCGAGAACTGAAATACGGGAAAAAGTAGTATAATAATGTCGCCGCCAAAATTTCCGTCCGTCCGAGCGAGGGCATGGCGGAAGGGGGGTGTGGGGGGAATTCCGCCATGCCCGAGCGGATAGAATTGTCGCCCCGCCACCTGCCCGAATACTTGGAGGGCAGAACACCAAAGAAAAATGTCCTTTCCTTTTTAGAAGAAATTGGTCGCGCGCAAATCCAAAAAGCAAGGAACATTTTTCTTTGGTGTCGCCGAGTGAAGCGAGGCGGTGGCGGGGCGTCCTCATTCGTGGGGGTTCTCCGCAAAATGGGTTCTGACTTTTTCAAACAAACACCGCCAATTGGAATTTTAATAAAAACATGCTTTGATTAAATCAGTTTTTATTATTCACAGGATATCATGGCTAAACCCCGTTACGAGCGCTATTCGTGGAAGCAGTTTGACGAGGACTGCGGGAAAATCGCCCGATGGGCTAAAAACAAAAAATTCAGAAACATCTACGGTATTCCAAGAGGCGGGCTGATATTGGCTGTTAAACTTTCTCATCTACTGGAGATTCCCGTTGTTTTATCTGAAAGAGATATCGGTGTCAAAACTCTTGTGGTCGACGATATTGTTGACGAGGGCAATACTCTCTCAAGGTTTCTCGGATCTCTTAATTGTAAGGTGATGACCGTTAGCTTATATCTCGGACCGAATCCTGTGGTCAAACCCGATCTTTTTCTGCGTAAAAAAGAAGGCTGGATACTGTTTCCCTGGGAAACACGAACCAGTTCGCGCTATGATGGAACCATTTGAGGCTCGCAGGCGTCTTATTGACGCCTTTTAATATAAAAACAGATATGACAAAAAAGATAAGCTACGTTTTCGTTATCGCCGCGGCATTGCTTTGGGGCTCGACTGCGGCGGTGGCAAAACTGCTTTTGGCGGACCTCAACAGCCTGCAAGTATTATTTTTTAATAATTTTTTCGCGTGCCTTGGTTTGTTTGTTATCGTGCTGATTCGCGGGCAATCAGCCGTCATTTGGAGCTATGGAAGGAGAGATTATGCTGTTTTTGCGGCTATAGGGTTTTTGGGAACTTTTTTGTACAATCTTTTTTTAATCAGCGCGCTGGAAACCCTTCCGGCCCAAGAGGCTTTTCTTATCAATTATCTCTGGCCGGTGATGGCGGTAATATTCGCCGCGGTTATATTAAAAGAAAAAATCAATCCGCGTAAGGCCGTTGGATTGGCAAGTTCGTTCATTGGCGTGGCAATCGTGGTGACCCGGGGCAATTTTTCGTTTCTTCGCTTTGACAACATAACCGGAATTTTATTTGCGGTTGCCGGAGCGGTCGCGTTCGGCCTTTTTTCGGTTCTTGGAAAACGATACAAACATGAACAATTTACCGGCATGCTGCTCTACTATTTATTTGGCACACTTTGTTCATTGTTAACGGTGTTGCTATTTTCCAGTTTGCCCTTGCTGTCGCGGCCTCAATTCTTTGGGCTCATCTGGCTCGGCGCGTTCACAAGCGGAGTGGCGTTCGTGTTTTGGTTTTTAGCCCTGGAATACGGCGATACGGCAAAAATGTCCAATATGATTTTGCTGACCCCTTTTATTTCGCTGGTCTATATTTATTTCCTGCTCGGGGAAAAAATACTTATTTCTTCAGTTGTCGGACTCTTGATTATAGTTGTTGGCATAATAATACAGTCAACAAGAAAGAGATTGTCACCGGTATAATAAATTTGCCAAAATAAAATAACGTGGTAAACTCTTTTTAGTTTTCTTTGAAAAATGAGGAAAGAATGAACAGGGTATTTGTTTTTGATTTAGACGACACGCTAATGGACAATGTGCATGATTACGCGGGACCAATTCTTGATATGGCCCGGGTCATCATCCGTGAATTGGGCTCAAGGGCGCCTCATGTTTCGGTAATCATCGCCAAAGAAGAAGAGATAGATAAGGCGAGGGTTCACGAGGTCAATCCGGCAACCGGCCAGAAGTTCTTCTATTCAATGGAAAGATTCCCGGGAACTATGGCTGCGACTTACCGGTATTTTTGCGAGAATGCCAAGGTAGAACCCAAGAGAGCTGTTGAAGAAGAGCTTTATGTCGTTGGAATGCAGGCCTTTGATGTGGCAAGATATGCCGGCAACATCAAACCGGACGCGCTTTCGACGATCCGATTCCTGTATGAGCAAAAGGATGTCCCGATGCTTATGTCCAAAGGGGACAGGCGGGTCCAGTCGAACAAGTTCTCGGCTCTTCGGGCCAGAGACAATTTCTTGCGGGCCAGCATCGTCGACAACAAGACGCCCCGGCATTTTCTTCAGATGATCAACGGCTATAAGGGATATGTTCCTTACAGCGTCGGCAACGACTACGAAAAGGACATCGTTCCCGCGCTTGAAGCCGGGTTCACGGGTGTCTTCATTCCGGCGGAAACATGGGAGGTCATCGGCCGGATGGACGAGATACTTGCCAAGGTTGACCGCTCAAGATGTTTAGTGTTGAATAATCTTGGTGAAATCAAAGAAAGGTACGGTGAGCTGTGAAAATTCTAACTCGCGAAATCAGGGCTTCGGTCATGGAATTTGAGCGGTTGAGCATTGAAGAAAAAATACTTTTCGGCATGGCCGCCGATGTCCGCCTGAACGCGCAAGCGCCGTATTCCCATTTTTTCGTGGGGGTCGCTGTGATGAGTGAATCAAGCAAGGTTTATGCCGGGTGCAATGTCGAGCGGGCCAGCTGGACCCAGACGACCCACGCCGAACAGAACGCCATTGACAGCATGGTTTCCGCCGAAGGACCTGCCAAGCTCTGGAAGCTTGCGCTTATCGGAGGGACGGAGAATATCAGAATCGGCCTTCCTCCCAAGAGAACGAAACATGAGTTAACATTCGATGAGGTCCCGGTGCCTTGCGGGCATTGCCTTCAGTGCATTTGGGAAAACTGCCATGGAGATGGCGGAGTGGAATTGTTCAGTTTGTGTAACAACGGTCAGATCGCCAAGATAACCATCGATAATGTCTTCCCGCTGAAGTTCGGGCCAAAAGATCTGGGGGTAAACTATGGAAAATAATGATTGTCTTTTCTGCGATTCCCGGCAGATGGAACCACGGACAGTTTTAGGTGTCCGGTATTGGTTCGTAATTCTGGATAAATTTCCAGTCGGAAGGGGTCACGCGCTGGTCATTCTTAAACGGCATCATCCGGATATGTTTGACCTTAGCTGGCCGGAATGGAAAGAGCTGCAGGATGTCATAGAGCATACCCAAGAATATCTGGATGAAGAACTTGAACCCGACGGCTATAATGTCGGCGTGAACTGCGGACAAGCCGCCGGTCAGACGGTTTTTCATCTTCATATTCATTTGATACCGAGATACAAGGGTGATGTGGAAAATCCGAGAGGCGGCATCAGGAATTTCAAAAAGCCATTGGTGCCGTATGATTAACCGACGAGATAAATTCTCGTCTTTTTTTGTTTTTAAAATATTGCGAATGCCCCACCCCGCCCTCTCATCTTTTTTCTAAGTTTGAATAAATAGCCGCTAATCATTGTAGAAATCTTAAGATTGCTTCGCTATGTTAAGATTTCTTTGATTAGCGGCTTATTTATTAAGCAAACTTATCCAGGACGATGAATCAGGCGGGATGAGGCATTCGCTCTATTTGCAGGAATGTGGTTGGGGGCTTAAATCAACGGCTCACATGTGTGAGCCGTTGAGATTGCAACCGATTAAGAGCGAACCCCCCCCACCCATTTGAGACCGAAGGCGCAGGCAACGGGTCTGAAATGGGGAGGATTTCGATTAAGTAAATCTGATACGATTGACCTTTGTTGATAAAACATGTAGGTTTGGGGCAGTTTTTGGTTCTTTGTCAATTAGGAAAAGAAATGACCAAGAAACTGACCACTCTCGTTTTAGCGTTCTTGTTGATGCCGTTGACGGCTTTTGCCCAGTTCGGCAAAAATCAAGTAATTTGGGAAAAGACCACATGGAATTTTTATCAGTCGGCTCACTTTGATTTTTACTTCTCATTGGATATTAAAGACGAAGATGTCCGGAAGCACTTCACCAATCTGGTGGCCCATGTGGAAGGTTCCTATGAATATTTGAGCGTCAAACTGAATCATGAACTGAAAAAAAGGCCGATTGTGGTCGTGTCGCGCACGCATAGCACATTTGAAGCGCTTCATCTCGCCGGCGGCGAATTCATGCCCGAAGGCGTAGGCGCTTATGCGTTTCCGCGCGGTTCCCGGCTTCTGCCTGATTCCGATATGATTCTTGTGGTCAAACCGGATTTTTTGCCGGTCTTGAACCGCACCATCCATACTCATGAGTTAGTGCATATCTTTCAGTTTGATATGATTGGCTGGAGTTTCATCGGCCGGGCAGTTGGCGCTGATTCTGTTGAGCAGTGGCTTTATGAAGCCGTGGCCGATTATTTGGCCAATAAATACGCGCCGTATTCGCGCGACGACATCCGCAGGATGGAACAGCGCCTGGCGGCGGCAAACGTCAAAAATCCCCAGATGGGATTGCCGACCTTAGAAATGCTGTCGCAGGGCCAGGCTAATCCTTATTCGCTTGGAGCTATGCCGTTCATGTTCCTTGAAGCCAAATTCGGCGAGCAAGCGGTGGCGGACATGATTGGAAACATCTTCAATCGGCGCGGCCAAAAGTTCACCGAACTTTTGGCTGATATTTCGCAGGGAGAGTTCTATAACGCCGAAGCGTTCGATCGGGCCCACCGCAATTATTGGGCGGACAAGTATGAAAAGGATTCTTTGGAACGGCCCAAGCCGTACCAGGAGACCTCAAGCGTCAAGGGCCGCCAAGTTATTAAACAACCCTTCCCGTATCCCTTGACATCGTCTGAAGTTTCGCCTGATGGAAATTTTGTGGCATTCCTTACTTTTAATCCTAAGAACGGCATCGTCTTGGCCGTGGCGCGCATGCTGCCGCGGGACGATTCGCCATATGTGCCGCAGTCCGAGCGTAAAAGATCTTGGATGTTTGGCCGTCAGGCGGCCGTTCAGGATCCGCCTCTGCGTATTTTGACGACATTTATGCCGCCCAAACACTACGAGTACATAATTGCCCAGGAACTCAATGTTTGGCCGTTCAACGGCTCAGACTTGAATTGGTGGCAGGATGCGAACTGGACCCATGATTTAAAGGAAGCCTTGGCCAACGCCGAAAAAAACAAACATGAGATTCAGGTTCTGAACAACGATATCAACGATCTGAATCAGGAAAGAAATAAAACGAACGATAAAGATGCCAAGGCAAAGATTGAGTCTAAAATAAAGACAGACCGCGAAAGAATTGCCGCTCTTGAAAAGGAAAGCACTCCTCTTTATAAGAAATTAGCGGAAATTAAAAAAATCCCCAATGTCAGCAAGATCGCTTTTTTTGCCCGCAAGAACAGGGATCATGCATTATTTGTTCTAGATGCCAATACTGGCAAGTTTCTCCAGGAACTGGAGATTCCATTGGATCAGGCATTTTCGCCTAATTTCAGCGCCGACGGAAAAACATTGTATTTCTCGGCAGCCAAGAATATTCAGCGCGATGTGTATTCAATGAATCTTGAAACACATGAGCTGAAGAATCTTACGAATGGCGGGGTGTTTAACAGCGCTCCGCGGGTGTCGCCCGACGGAACCAAACTGGCTTATGTGGCGTTCGTTGGCGGTTATCAGAAGCTGTTTCTTTTGGACCTGGCGACAGGCAATAAAACACAGCTGACCTTCGGCCGCTGGAACGACAATTCGCCGAGCTGGTCGTCCGACGGCAATACCTTGGTTTATACTTCGGACGAAAAAGACGGTATCTGGAATCTTTACACATTCGAGCGCGGAGAAACATCGTATCTGTCCAAGCAGTGGACGGAATACTATGGCGGTGTTTTTACGCCTAAGCTTGTTCCCGGTGAGAACGACCGCATCGTTTATTCCGGCAACAGAGAAGATGCCCAGTTCCACAGTTATGTCTATCCCAAAATTGAATTATTTGACGCCCGATTGAAAGAACCGCTTCGAATTTCTGTGGTTGATCCGCCAGCCGGCGAAAAAAACGAGAATATGGAGTTAGCGTTCCGCAGTCAGGAAGCGGTAAGGGAACAGCTTGACTTGCGTCAGCTGGAAAATCATCAAAAACCGCCGGCCCGCTGGAAGTTCTACGGAACAAACGTGTCTCTGGGTACGAGTACTATTTGGGGAATGTTCGCGAGCTCTCAGTTTGTGGTTCAGGATATCTTGGCCGACCGGACGCATTCCGGACTTTATGCCCAGCAGGGCGATTTCAGATATTTTGACTATACGTACACGGATCAGTCCCGGCGCTGGAATTTGGCGGCAAACGTCAACCACTCTCAATATCCGCTGTACTACTTGTTATATAATCTCAAGGGTCAATATCCGCGCTATCCTGTTCCCGATGGCGCCCAAAATCAGTTCACAATCAACAATATCTGGACGAAAGAAACAAGCGCGACATTCTTTACGAAATATCCGTTCAACAAGTGGAACAGTGTTGAATTCGGAGTCCGGCCTCGCAGGCGGTCTTACATACTGCCCCTGACGGATGAGGACATTGTTAATTTTGGAGATCAAATTCCGGAAATTGACAGGCAGTTCTACGAATTCTTTAATGCCTCCAACGGTCAGACTAATGTCGGTCTCACTGCGGCATTCGTGCATGATACCGTTCTGTATTCAGACGATACGCTTGGACCTTTGCATGGAGACGCTCTGCGGGCCCAGGTGGAATACGGACCGGATCTTAGCGGTAATTCAGCCCCTTATTTTACGGCTCAAGCCGACGCCCGCAAATATATCCGACTTTCCGGCAGTTCGTTGTTTGCCGTTCGCGCCATGGGGCTTACCAGCAACCGGCCCAATGGTGATGTTGTGCTGATGGGCGGAAGCGACATGCTCCGGAACTATCCGTATTTCAGCGTTGCCGGCAATCGGGTCGGTTACGGCAGCGCGGAACTCCGTTTTCCTTTTGCCGACATGTCGATATTAAACGCCGTTCCTCTCCAGATTCGCGGGGAGTTGTTTGCCGATTATGCGATAGCCAAATTCAGCAACGACCTATTTCCGGCTCATAAGGAGTGGGCATACGGTTTCGGCCTGCAGACCCAATTATTTCTGCCCATGAACTTTGAATGGGCGAAAACCAAATTCGATCCGGATTCTTGGACTTTTAATTTCCGAATCGGCCTCAATTTTTAAATATTTATCCCCACAGTTTGTGGGGGTTTTTAATCCATTGCGTTTTTTTCAAATAAGCATATAGTTCCAGACAGATATTTGTTCATTAAAAAGAGGTATTTATGTTTCTTGCATTGGCGGTCTTGCTGGCCGTGGAAGTTGTCGGCAGTCCTTTAGCCAATTCTCCCCCCGATGTTAAAGATTTCAATGTGGTTTTGTCCAAAGAGTTGGAATTTCGGATAGACGACTGCAAAACTGGTTTTGTCGGCCGGGTGATTGTTTACCAAAATCCGGACGATCAAAACGAATTTGTCAGGGCCTATTACAGGCAAGTGGCCATTGTTTCCGAGCGAGCCTGTAAAAACAACACTGCGGACGCGGACGGTTCCAATGTGAATTTATCCAATTTTAATTATCACAAGAAAGATGAGACCGAAACTCTCGGCAGGGTCCAAAAGGCAACCGATGCCTTTGCTTATGTCCAGTGGCGGACGATTCGTGATTCGCGGACAGGACAGGATATCAGAGACGGTTATTTCAGGTCATGGCTTTTGGAGCAGAATGGGAATTGGACGTTCGGTTACGGCTATAATTTAGAAACCTCGCCGTTTTCCGAACCGTCAAAGGAATATTCCGGCAAGAGAATTGTGGTTGGAATTAAATTTTCTTTAGCCGGCGCGGTTCACATTGTTCGGATTGACCAGGACGATATTCCGGCCTTGGCTAAGCCCCCCAACAATATTCAGGACAAGGAGGAAACCAATGAAGAGAAGTAGGGCATTTACCTTTATTGTTCCGTTGTTGTTTATGATCGGCTGCGCTTCCAGTGGCATTAAAAAGCCGACAGTGTTTATTGACCAACACAACAATATTCCAGCCGATATTCCGTCTCAGTTCGACAGTCGGTACGAACAATTCATCTCCGATAAGGAAATGGAGGCATTTCACAAGCTTCAGACAGATGAAGAGCGCCAAGCTTTCCAAGATAAATTCTGGCTTGAGCGGGATACCAATCCCACAACGCCAGAGAATGAATATAAACAAGAAATTGATGAACGCATTGACGACATCGCCAACGAGCGTTTTTTAAATACACCCGGCGTGTTCGGCCTGTTATTCCGTTCAAACGGCGGATTCCGCGGCGATATGGCGCAGACCTATCTTCTTCATGGCGAACCGGACGCGATGGACACAATTGAGGGCCGCTCGTTTGTTCCCATGATGCTCTGGGTTTATGCCAACCCTGAAAACGGCAACATCCGCTATGCCTTCCTGTTTTATCAGAAAGGCGGGAGAGGATTATTTAAATTATTCTTTCAAGGTTTTTACCGTATGAATCCTTGCGGCGCGATATATGAGGTTGCGACCTTACGATTATATGGTCTTGTCAGTAGTTCGCAAGATTGTCCCGATGACCTTAATCGGGTTTATAACGATATTTACAGCACGACCGGCAGAGGCGGAATTCTGGATGGAAATATCTTTACCTGGGCGCTCTTTAACTTCTCGCAGGACGGTTCAGTATCGCAAGAAACGGCGCTTGATCCGCCCAAACCGGCATTGGAGACGGCTAAACAGTCTAATGCGCGTGTGGTTGGCGAGGCGGTCAAGCTTACCGGCACAGCCGGAACCGATTTTATCCTTGCCTCCTGCAAGGAATGCAAATCGTTCATGCCGGCCGAACTCCGTCTTGGTAAAAGGTTCACCATCTCCGGCCCATGGAAAAACTTTGACTGGACGGTCAAGGGAGAATATCTGGAACTCTCGCTTAAATACGGGATAATTATTGAGAGTAGCAACATTGGCAAGCCAACAGTATTGAAAGGCGTGGTTGTGTGGAGCGAGAAGAAAAGCTTGCTGGACGAGAGTCCGGAAGTAGTTCTTACGTTCAACCTTCTTGACCCCGAACAAGTCGCCGTCATTCCGCCTGGGACATATCAGGCAAGTGTTTATGTGAAAAACACGTTGACCCAAAAGTACAACGCTTGGTCTAAAGAATTTACCAAGTAAAACCGCTAATGCGGTTTTTTGATACCAAACAGTCTCAACGTCGTATTTTGACTTTTCCGTGAATATGTTTTAAAATAATACAGGATGACAAGAGATGCTTTGTTCAAATTGTCAAAGAGAGGAACCGTTGCCGGTTTTATTTTCATTTCCGCTTTGATGGGCGGTTTTTTCGTTGCCGCACCGGCATCGGCTGCGACAATAAATGTTCCCGCAGATTATTCAACGATTCAGGCGGCTATCGATGCGGCAAGCAACGGCGACACGATCAGCGTTGCGGCCGGAACATATTCCGTTCCCGATTACGCCAACCGCATCATTATCAACAAAGAACTCCACATCTTGGGAGTTTCAAGCGCCACTTCGATTATTGAATGCGACGCATCCATTACGACCGCCACATCCGGCGCGTGCGTAACCGTTCAGGCGGACAACGTAACAATTGAGAACGTATATATAAAAACTCTGGGTTCGGATGCGACCGAACGGAGAGTTTTGGACGTCGCGCTGAAAGGTTCCGCAATTGATCCGAACCTGCTTTACAACAACTTTACCCTGTTGAATTCTCATATAGCCGCTACGCGGCGGGCCGGTTTCGTCGGGGGCAGCAATATGACCTTTCAGGGGAACATAATCGACTTGATTAACGGAGATCGGAACTCGTTTCAATTCTCCTCGGTGGCGGGCACAACGCTCATAGAGTCCAACACCTTTAACGGAGGACCGAGCGGAAAAGCGGCCATGCTCTTTGAAGGATTGGGAGCCGGGCCGTTTTATCACGACTCGATCCGGATCTTAAACAATATTTCAGACAGCCATTCGCAATTTGCGCTTTTTAACATGAACGCTCTGTCCAATGTAGACATTCTGATTCAGGGTAACTCCGTAGACCACCAATCGGGAAACGGAAGTTCTGTTATTTTGTTTGGCCTAATGTCGGCCAGCGGATTTAATTCATTTCATGTAGACCAGAATACGTTCACTAACAACAACGACACCCGCTTGGCGGTGTATGTTGATTATGCTTATGGCGGCCCTTTCGAACCGGCCGATGACTTTATTCTGGTAACCGATAACACATTTAATATGTCGGGGACGTGGGGGAAACCCACGGATACGGTTCATGCATCGTACCCCGTTGGATATAGCGCGGGCGCTCCTGCGGGGATGACATTAGCCAAATTCAGTATCGACCCTCCGTCTGCGATTACCATTAACTCCGCTACTATAGTGTTGGATGCGGATGCTGACTTAAACGGTATTGTTAATATCGGCGACGGCGTCCTTGTTGAAGTGAACTTGGATAATGATGACGGCGGGTGCGCCGATGCCGGTACCACAGTGACGGCAGACCTCCGGAAGTATGGCGGCTATGCCGATGCGGTTTTATATTGTACAGAAGATAACGGCGGTACGGGCGACGTCTTCAGCGCGAACATTTTTGTTGCGGATGCCGGCGCTTTTGGTATTGATGTTGCCGGCGCCGCCGACGCGTCAAAGGTTACTTTAACTTACGGCGATAATGATGACGCTCCGGTTTCTATTGATACTGGCGCGTTGACTGAAGCCGTTGATACAATAGCGCCCGCTTTCGGGGATACGGACCCTCTCCAGATTTTTAAACAAGACGGGGACGATCCCGCTACCGTGACGACTGTTTGGTATTACTACGACGGCGACTCTTTCAGAATGCGGGTAACTGCGGCTGCCGAATCAGACGGCAATCCGCTTGCTTCGGTTAAGGTTTGTCTTGCGGGAGTTAACGATGATGATCCAGAATACGAATGCAGCACCGAAGATTTCGACACCGATGATTATTATGCCACTTTCGGTTTAGTTGATTTACCCGACAACGATATTGCTTGGGAACTGAATGAATCCATTGGATATTTCCCGGAAACCAGCGGAGGATACGTTATGAATATTGAACTTACCGATGATGTCGGAAATATGACCGTTAGTGCTTTACCGGCACAGATGTTTGTTGCCGCATTCGGTATTGACCCGAAGCAATTAAATGGAGCGCTTAACAACGATGCGACAACGGATTGGTCGGCAATAAGCGATTTCACCGATGTTCCTGAACTGGTATTCAGCGCGCATGAGTACGACGAGGAATTAGACGAATACACCGATATCGAAATCGGCCGACTTACCCTCGGTAACGCCGAAAATCACATTAATCTGACTGATCAGGCCACTATCACCGGCCTCTCAAATTTCGGGACAAATTTGACCATCAGCGGCGAGGAAATACGCATTGATTCAAGCGCTCTTGAGGCCCTGAATCTTCCGGCAGAACTTCGGATGCGCGTGGATACTGCCAATCGTCCCGGACTGGTTGTAAAAGGGAATGACGGTACGGTTCGCGGATATGTATCCAACAATACTACCGAGGAAGTGTCTATTTCCTGGAACGAAGAGATCTGCGACGAGGAAGAGAATTGTGAGTTAGCAGAGTATTCGCATACTCTCGGCGGCTTCAGCTGGGACGGCGAATCACAGACGCTCATTTTTACGACTACCGGATTCAGTGAATTTGAAACCGACAACGACCCGCCGACTGTGAGCGCATTGGGTAACGGGAGCGAGGATTATGTTATTCCCTCGGGTAGCTCCGTTGGAATGACGTTCAGCGAGCGGCTTTCTGCTGCCGGAAAGACGGCGGTTGAGAACGCGATTTCGGCGGGAGCGGATCACGAGCCCGGCGGCTATGAATGGAGTGATGATTCAGGACTCACTATTACGGGAAATGCGGAGTTTGATATAACATTCGCGAACGATGTGATTGCGGATGTGGCGGATGCGGTGGGTAACGAAGCCAACAATCTTCTTTTTATTGATTCCGCGTTTGACGAAGGTCAACAGGAAGGCGGAGCAGATGTGGAAACGGACACAGACGGAGATGAAATTGTAATTTTGGATGACGATGCCGCTAACGGCATCACTATTCCCGAGGGTGTAGATGACGTTACTATCAACGTAAACAACCTCATTGGTGACGATGGCAATGGAGTTTTGCCGGAAATTACTATAAGCGCGGCAACATCCGTGGGTAACGTTACTGTGTCTATTCCGGACGAGGTTACGGTCAGCGGAGGCGCGGCGTGGTCAGGAATTATCAACGCGCCGACAGTGAAAGCCAATGATTCCGTGTCGGGCGTGGACGGTACCGTAGAATCGGTGATTGAGGTGGGGTTCGGAAACACGGAGCTTACTTTTAACAAAGGTATCCGCATTATCATTGAAGGCAAAGCGGGTAAACGCATCGGCTATTCGCACGGCGGGCCATTTACCGAAATTACCTCAACATGCGCTGACGACTCCCAGACAACAGGTGACGCTTTGGCTGCCGGCGCCGATTGTAAAATTGATGTTGGGAGCGACCTTGCCGTTTGGACAAAACATTTCAGCAGTTTTGCGGTATTCACCGCTTCTGTTCCTTCCCCGACGCCGGTTGTGAGCGGCGGAGGCGGAGGCGGAGGCGGTTCTTGGACCCCTCCCGTTTCTACTCCGGCGCCTGTTCCTTCTCCAACTCCGAGTCCGCAAGTCCTGCCGGCAAGTAAAAAAATCTCTCCGACACCGAATCCGAATGTTCCCTTTCTTTTCTCCCGCAACTTGTATCTCGGTCTTCAGGGCGAAGACGTAAAGTCCCTGCAGGAACTTCTTACCCGCAAGGGTGTTTATACCGGCCCGGTCACCGGCTACTTCGGCTCTTTGACCCAGAGCGCGGTTAAGGCCTACCAGCTTAAATACGGCATCTTGGCCACGGGCTACGTGGGTCCGGTTACAATAAGTTCTCTGAATACAATTTCAATTTCAAAAGCGGTGCCGGCTGCCTCCAAGCCGCAAATTGCCAAGAACAGCAACGGTAACTTGGGGGCGGAGATTCTTACACAGTTTAAATCGGGCAAAAGCCCCGTTCTTCCGGTAAAGTTTTCGCGCTATCTTCGTTTCGGTCTTCAAGGCGAAGATGTCAAATCTCTGCAGGAACTTCTCACCCGCGAAGGCGTCTACACCGGCCCGGTCACCGGTTACTTCGGTTCTTTGACTTTGGCCGGAGTTAAGGCCTACCAAACAAGATACGGAATACCGGCCACAGGCTATGTTGGCCCGCTGACATTAAGCTCTATTAATATTTTGCAGTCCAGCTTTTCGCCCATAGCCAGTTCATCGGAAAAACAAGAGCCGCTTCGACAGATACTCAATCAAAAAATCAAGTCAATCTTGAACCGTTTTCTGACCTCGAGTCTGCAGGCCCTGATAGGACTCGCAGATACCTTCCGAAGATAAAAGCCTTTTTCTTTGCGGGACTTTTCTTTTGGGCAAATTCATGGTAAAATTGCTGAATCGTGGAAGATAATGTCTCCAAAATTAAAGACAGGCTTGATATTGTCGATGTTATCTCCGGTTATTTGAAGCTGCAAAAAGCGGGCATGAATTTCAAGGCCCGCTGTCCTTTTCACAACGAGAAAACCCCCTCCTTTGTCGTATCTCCGGAACGCCAAGTTTGGCACTGTTTCGGATGCTCAAAGGGCGGCGATATGTTCGGTTTTGTAAAAGAAATAGAGGGCGTTGAATTTATTGACGCTTTGAGAGTTCTTGCCGCTAAAGCCGGGATTGAGCTGCGTTCATTTGATCCAGCCGTCAAAGACGATAAGGTAAGATTATATGAAGTTTGCGAATCAGCCACAAAGTTTTTTGAAAAACAGTTTCTTTCAAATGCCGGGAAACGCGCCTTAGAATATCTTCAAGGCCGCGGAGTTGATGATAACACTGTCAAAGAATTCCGGCTGGGCTTTGCGCCCAATGATTGGAACGCCCTCGGGACATTTTTGAGGGATTGCGGCTATTCGGAGAACGAAACAGTGGAAGCCGGATTGGCGATCAAAAGAAACGACGGCTCGGGGGCATACGACAGATTCCGTTCAAGAATAATGTTTCCGATTTCGGATTTGAACGGGCAAGTGGCGGGATTTACCGGAAGGATTTTTGAATCCGATGATAAAGAAGCCGCCAAATACATAAACACTCCCCAGACCAGGATATATGACAAAGGAAGAATTCTTTACGGGCTCGATAAAGCGAAGATGGATATTAAGCGGGCCGATCAATGTGTTTTGGTGGAAGGCAATATGGACGCTCTGATGTCTCACCAGGCAGGAGTAAAAAACGTCGTAGCTTCATCCGGAACAGCTTTGACTCCTAATCATCTGACATTGCTTCACAGATACACGACTAATTTGGGATTTTGTTTTGATGCCGATCAGGCGGGAGCGATGGCGACCAGAAGAGGAATAGGTTTGGCTCTTAGCCGGGATTTTAATATAAAAGTTGTTGAGATAAACGATAAGGAATGCAAGGATCCGGCGGATCTGGTCAACAAAAATTCCGCGGCCTGGTCTGAAACGGTGGGCCAAGCCAAGCCGGTTCTGGAATTCTATTTCAATAAGGCCAAAGCCGGATTTGACCCTGATTCGGTTGAAAGTAAAAAATCCGTTATCTCCGCTTTAGCGCCGTTTCTGAAGAGGTTGACGAGCCAAGTGGAGAGAGACCATTGGCTGACCCGGTTGGCATTTTTTTTGAGAACCAAAGAAGAGGCAATAGAGGCTGATGTCGCGGTTGCAAAGGATGATTTGGAAGCGTATGCGGCCAACGACCAAAAAATTAAACCGGGGTCGCCGGTTGCAAGCAGTGAATCGCCGGTTCAGGCTGACCCGTTAAACGAAACTTTATTATCATTGGTTATGAAGAACCCCGCTCTTTTCAAAGAAGAATTAAAAAATATAAACACGGAGTTATTGGATTTGGAAACGGCCAAAGCAATTATCGGACTGGCGGGCGCAGATTTTACAAATTTAGGGAATCTTTTAAAAGAGTTTAGGGAAAAAGAACAAAGCTATAAATTAGAATTTGCATACATCGATTCACAAGAAAAATGGAAAGATAAAAAAGATGAAGAGCTGAAAATAGAATTTATCCGCTGTTTGAATAAATTGGAAGAACGCCGTCTTCGGCTAAAACTGGAAAAAATAGGATTTGAAATGAGGGCGGAAAATGATAAAGAAAAAAAGCTGGCCTTAGCAGCAGATGCGAATAAAATTTTAAACAGGTTGGGCGAAATACAAAAAATATGAAGAAAAAACTAAAAAAGAAGAAAGTTAAAAAGCCGGTTAGAAAACAGGTAAAGAAGAAAGCTAAAAAAACAAAGAAAGCAAAGAAAGTCGCCAGAAGATCCAAAGGAAAGCAAGCAAGCAGCCGTGCCCATCGGCAGACAGGCAAGAAAAGCCCGATCTCGGAGAGCGGGGTTTTGGCTTTAATTGAAAAAGGCAGGTCAAGGGGCTTTGTGACCCAGGCGGAAGTTCTTAGCGCCTTTCCCAGCATAGAAAAAGACATCAAAGGTTTGGAGGCTCTTTATGAGCGGCTGGAATCGGCGAATATAAACATAATAGAATCGGGAAAGGTCTTTGAAGAAGAAAAAGTCAAAGAATACGACGAGAAAAAGAAAATAGAAACTGAATTCGGCGATGTTGCGTCTGATTCGGTTCAGATGTATCTGAAAGAGATAGGCCGGTATCCTTTGCTTACCGGAGACGAAGAGGTTGAGCTCGCAAAAAAGATTGAGAAGAATGATGAGTCGGCAAGGCAGAAGTTGGCCGTCTCAAATCTTCGCTTGGTTGTTTCCATCGCCAAAAAATACGTCGGCCGTTCGGCCAATTTGACCCTGCTTGATCTCATCCAAGAAGGGAATATCGGTCTGTTCAAAGCCGTTGAAAAATTTGATTATAAAAAAGGATATAAGTTCTCTACCTATGCCACTTGGTGGATAAGACAGGCCATCACCCGCGCTTTAGCCGACCAGGGCAGGACCATCCGCATTCCGGTTCACATGGTGGAAACCATCAATAAATATCAGCAGGTCGTAAGGCGTTTGGTCCAGGACTTGGGCCGCGATCCGATGCCGGAAGAGATTGCTTCGGAAATGGGAATGGAAGTGGAAAAAGTAAGACATATCCAGAAGATATCCCAGGAGACCATTTCTCTTGAAGCGCCGGTGGGGGATGAAGACGAAGACAGTTCTCTGGAGAGTTTTATTCCCGACGAGGATACCATATCGCCCTCAATGTCCGCCGCGCGCAAAATTTTAAAGACATACATTGATGAAATAATCTCCGACCTGACCCCGAGAGAGCAAAAAATACTTGACATGCGGTTCGGTCTTAACGACGGTGTTACCCATACTCTTGAAGAGGTCGGCAAAGTGTTTACCGTTACCAGAGAACGCATCAGACAGATTGAAGCCAAAGCGCTTGAAAAAATCCGCCAGCATCACAAACTCGGAAAACTTAAGGGTTACGAATAATAAAACAACCCCGCCATGGCGGGGTTGTTTTATTAAAATCGAGTCTATTAAGCTCGCTGTACGTTCTTGGCGGCCGGGCCTTTTTCGCCCTGAACCACATCGAAAGTAACAGCATCGCCTTCCTTCAACTCTTCGAATGTCACGCCATTCAAATCGTCTTTGTGGAAGAAAAGATCCTTTGTTTCACCTTCTCGTGAAATGAATCCGAATGCTCTGTCCTCGATCTTTTTCTTTATTGTTCCAGTCATTTTTTAATTTAACTTTATGTTTTACTAAGAAACCCGACCTCCCTGCCTGCCGTCAGGCGGGCGTCTCTTATCTTAACTAATACCCATTATACGCTAAATCTACAAATAATGCAAGAATTGGGGCTTTGTGGTATAATATATCGGCATGATTATTGATGACCTTACAATTAGGATTCAGGCCGGAAAAGGCGGCGATGGCATCATTGCTTTCAACAAGAATAAAGGCGCTCAAGGCCCGACCGGCGGCAGGGGAGGCAACGGCGGCAATATTCTGTTCATCGGCGTCTCCGACCTCGGCGCTTTGAATGCCCTTCGCAACCGGAAGGTTTTTAAGGCCGAAGACGGCAAGAACGGCAGACACCAGTTGAATGACGGCACAGCCGGAGAGGATTTTGTCATTAAGGTTCCGGTTGGAACGGTAATTCACAACCTGACCAACAAAACAAGCCAAGAAATAATTAAGACAGGCGAACAGGTTTTGGTTGCCAAAGGCGGACACGGCGGTAAGGGAAATTTTCTTTTCCGCGGGCCCCATGCCACCAGTCCCAAAAGATTTCAGGAAGGTCTGCCCGGAGAGCAATTCAACATCCGTCTTGAGCTCAAACTGATTGCCGACATCGGCATTATCGGACTTCCTAATGTCGGTAAATCAAGCTTGTTGAACGAGCTTACCAAAGCCAAAAGCAAGGTGGCTAATTATCACTTTACCACGCTTGAACCGCACTTGGGCGTCTATTACGATCTAATTCTTGCCGATATTCCCGGTCTTATTGAAGGCGCGTCCGATGGCAAGGGTCTGGGAGTTAAATTCCTCCGTCATGTTGAGCGAACCCGCGTTCTTTTCCATCTTGTCTCCGCCGAATCAGAAGACCCTGTTAAAGATTACAAAACAATCCGCAAAGAACTCGGTGCTTATAACAAGTCTTTATTGGAAAAGGACGAATATCTTTTTTTGAGCAAAACCGATATGTCCGATACGGCCATAATTAAAAAGAAGCTAACGAAGCTAAAAAAATTAAACAAGAACGCGTCGGTTCTTTCAATTCATGATATGGACTCTATCACCTCGGTTCAGAAAATTCTCAACAAGATTGCGGAGGAAAAATAAGAACAATGGGAAATGAAAAACCAAAAACCCGGTTAACTGGGTTTTTGGTTTCCACTAATCTGCTCCGCTTACCCTGTGGTGTTAGAACCTATTTTAGCTAGAATTTTTCTTCTTACTCTTTATAATACCCACAATTCCGATGATAACCACTAAGAGTCCTAACAATTGCCCTCCGGGACTATCATCAATTCCGCCATATACAAACATAAACGCCCCGAATAATATTCCGAAAATGGACATTATTATTTTTAGTACGGGATTCATATAAAGACAATATCACAACCGCATAGATTAAAAGTCATCATAAGCATTACTTTTTGTATTCTAAAATATCCCCGGGCTGACAATCTAAAGCTTTACAAATCGCCGTCAAAGTTGATAGACGAATTGCTTTAGCTTTTCCATTCTTCAAAATAGAAATATTTGCCATCGTTATTCCAACTTTCTCCGCAAGTTGAGTAACACTCATCTTTCTTTTTGCCAGCATTACATCAATATTTATTACGATATTATTCATAATTAAACAGTTAAATCGTTTTCTGATTTTATATCCACGGCATTTTGTGTGGTTCTTTCAAACACAGCCGCCACAGTAGCGATTACGATAGAAATAAAAGTAGCCACAATAGCCACGGCAATAAAGCCAGACGGATCGTCATCTGTAGCATGAAATATCCTTATATATAGTGCGGCCATCACAATTAAAACACTTAATATGATTGCGCAATATTTTATATTCCTAAAAACCCTTACGGAGCTTGGTGTGAATACTTTATTTTGCCCGATGTATCCGAGTAATTTAAACACCTGATACAGCGCAACGAAAAATGGGGTAGACGCTAAGTACCCATACACAATGAACGGATCAAAATAGATATTGAACAAATCTAAATTTACAGCTCTACCCTCGGTCAAGGGAAACCGGATCATGATGACCAGCGCCAGGATGCCAATAAGCACAATGACTACCTGAAGAAATATTGTTGAGCTTCTTTTCATGGGTAATGTTTATGGATTTTTATATCTCCGTCTTAATTTATTGCTTATTGTTTGTCAATATGTTTTTATCGTTGCCCTGCAACCAGGACGTGGAAGAGAATTGAATTATTTGAATTTTATGCTAAAATTCTACTTGTCAGTATTAACAAAATATTCCGCGGTAGCTCAATGGTAGAGCGGCTCCCTGTTAAGGAGATGGTTCCAGGTTCGAGTCCTGGCCGCGGAGCAGAGGTCGTGATTTGTAGGTTCAACCTTTAAATCGTGGCTTAGAATCAGTGATTCTTTCGGTTCGTAATTTTTAGAAGCCGAGGGAAGCATTGGTTCTATTGGTTGATGATAAAGAACGCCAGAAGCCCCATTAATACTGGGGTTTTTGGTTGGTTCGAAATTTTTCGCCTGCTCTGCTCTTTCCCGGATGCGGAGGACCGGGGTTCTATAGAATTTCTTGAGAATTCCGTTATTCAATGTAAGGTTCGAAAATATCAGCGATAAAAACTCCCTTTTAGCCCGGACATCATCTTTTAGCCCATTGTAGATTTCCCGGGACCGCCGGGCCAGATCCATAAACGAACTGCCAAGCAACAGATCATGGGTATTGTTTTGCGCCAGTTTCGATTCTTTGTCTATTAGGGCTTGTTTTTCCAGGCCCCACTCTTTTATCCTCTGGTCGTGTTCTTCTCTGGTTGTTTTCCCATCGAGCATGTTTTCATAATCCCTCTTTTCTCTTTGGGTTAGAGTATTCAGCCGGCTGTGTATTTCAGAGATCTGGTTCTGCATGTATTGAATCTTATCTTTATGGTCTTCCTTCAATATTTCTTGGACGATGCCCACTTCTTCCGGGTCGAGGCCGTTCTCAAACCAGTCGAACACTTCTATGATCTGGGCTTCCAATACATCCCCACGGGCCGAAATCCGCCTTTTACAGCCCCGATATCCGTTGCAATGGTAGTAGATGTGGTTTTTTTGTATTTCACCGGTTATGGTGCCTCCGCAGATCTCGCACTTCATAAGCTGTTTGAATAGGAAATCGTGTTTCCGGTATTTCGGCGTAGTTTTCGAGTGCATTATCTTTTGAACCCGGTCGTAAAGTTCCTTGCTTATCAGCGGTTTGTGTCCAGCCAGATAGATTTCTCCGCCCCACCTCATGTCGCCGTAGTAAAACGGATCGGATAAAAGTTCCGCTACGCGGCTTTTTACAATAGGCCTTCCCGATCTATTGCGGAGGCCTTCTTGCTCGAGCAATTTCGTCAGCGATTTCAAGGAATGCTGGCCGGATGAATAAAGTTCAAACATCTGCTTGATGAAAGGAGCTTTCTCTGGGTCTATCTCGTGTGTTTTGTGGCCTCGTTCCCCGGTAGTTCGGTATCCGAGTGGCGGTTTGCTTGGAAATCCGCCCTGGGCGATTTTTTCTTTTTGTCCCTTTCTCACATTCGCTGAAATCTGTTTAGTTCCCATTTCGGCGGCGGCTAAATTCATTCTGTAGAAAAACCATTCTTGATATTCTGAATCTTTATGCATGACTGTGGACCCTCTTATGAAATGGATTCGATTTCTTCCGTCTGACATAAGCCACTCGTCAATTTTATTTGCTTCCCGGAAATTTCTCGCCAAGCGGTCCACCGATTCAACTATCATGTTGCATATGCCCTCTTTCTTCACTAAATCCAGCATCTCGTGGAATTTTTTTCTGTCGACTTTGCCGCTTGCCGATTCGGCAACAAGTATAATCCTCTTACCGATTTCAAGAGAATGTTTTTCAGCATAATCTCTTATGATTTTTTCCTGTGCCGGCAAAGAGTATCCAGTTATCTCTTGGTTCAGAGACGACACTCGGCCATAACCTATCGCCATATTGGTTTTTATATTTGTCATGGTAGCTTGAGCTTCCGGTTTGCCTCGCCAGTATATCTCGTGATATCCTGATAATAACAAAGCCGAAAGGTTATTGTCGAAAAACTCTCTTTGCTTCCAGGCGGGAGAGTTTTTCTTTTATTTTTTGGGGTGTTCTTTATACGCCCAGATCAGGGCGATCACCCATCCCACGAATGTCCATCCGAGGAACACATTGAGGATCATGATCTGTTTTTCATCCGGGTTCCTCCTTCTCCCGGCTATTATCGCCGGCAGGAAATACAAGAGTATCAGCCCGATGATAAATGCCAAGCCGAGCAATACCTTCCCGGCTTCCGTCGACCCGATGATGGCCAAAAAGATTGATCCAGCCACGCCGATCAGTATCCACTGCCCCCACCCCATATTTTTGATCCTATCCATTTCTATTGACCCATTTTGAGTTCAGACCGCTTGGTTTACAAATTGCCAGAAATTCAAAAGGGGCGGCTAAACCTGCTTGCCCACTATTCACAGAACCGAAGTCCCGCTTGTGGAGGTCTAACCACCCCGTTTGGAATCGCAAGCGGTTAGAACTTCGGTAGTTTTGAATAGTAGGCAAGCATTGCCATTATACCAGAAACCGGCAGTTTATCCATTCTTTACGGCGATCTGTTTCTCTCTTTTTCTTCACGATCAAGTTCCGCTTCAGCCCGATCAAAGTATTCGTCCAGCGGATCCGTTATCACCTCATCCGGCTCTACTTTGAAATTCAGCAGTTCGCAAAGGTCTTTCAGTGTTTGCCGCAGAACAGAGTGATAAGATGTCAGCTGGGCCGGGGTCATATCCGAAGTGTTCCGATTGATGATCTCGTTGTATTTTTTAGGAATAAGAGGAATCAATTTTTTACACTCCTCGATTATGAATTGCCGCCGCCGATCGTTTTCTTTCCGGGCATAATCCACATACAGCTCCTCCAAGAGGCCATAAGACATAAACCACCACTTGACCGTCTGCTCTTTGAAATCATGTTGCAGTTCTTCGCTCAACCGCATCGAAATCTCCCGGTAGGTTTTGCCTTCGTAGCGGAGTTCTACGGCCCGGAAGTGGTGTTTCTTCAACCGAGCCGGCCGGTTTTTAGTAGAGTGAAGTTTGGCGGGGTTCATTGTTTTATTTCCGATCCGTCCGGACTATCCGGGACGGGTGGGGTAAAGTATTGATTCAAAATCCCATCTACGAGGATGGAAATTGTTTTTCCCTGTTCGGCGGCAAGCAGTTTGACCTTCCGATGGAAGTCGGAAGAAATTCTGATCTGTCTTGTAACACGCCGCTGTTTGTCATTTTGCGTTTTTGTCGACATAAACCCCGATTTCTTATTCTTTTCCAGGCCTTCCCTCCCTCCGCTCCCTCTGGTGATTGCTCTGTCTGCTCCGTGGACAGCCCTTCTTATTCTGATTGTCTTTCTTCAATCATCTTTGACAGTAGATTGAGAAATCAGATAATCCGGGCGCGCCCTCTGTCATCACCGTCGGTCGCGTCGGTCGGTCGCTCGTAATCTTTCGCCGGTTTATTTACGTCGCCCGGCGAGCACCACGAGTATGCCCCTTTGCGACGCATGGGATGATCCCATGGGCCCGGTCCCTTACAGAACCAGACCCTCGGTATCATCGGCCTTCTTCACTTTCGGATTTTCAACATTTTGTTTGCGGTCGTATTTCAAAAGCCAGCCGAACAATCTAACCCCAGATTCCAGATCCTCTTTCGCTTCCTCCGGCGTCAAAATCTCCCCATATTTCTTCAGTCGATGGTCTATCAATCTTTGAATTTTGTCTGGGCTTATTTCCATTAGAAAACGCTACAGCTATGGGGCTAACTGTAGCGTTTTCTAATCCCCATAGCCGGAATAAAAAATCCGTATTTGCTATACGGATATCGTAGAACTTTTTGATATAGGCCGGGGATAAGGAAAAAATTAGATTTGTTCCTTATGCTTTTCCTTATTCTTGTTTTTAGCTATTACAACTTTTACCAATCCGGAAGTCAGCTCCGGGTATTTTTTGCCGATTTTAGCTATGATTTTATTTGCTATAGAGTTGCCCTTTTCACTTCTGTCATATGATGTAAGCCGTGGCGATTTTTTCAACCGGAAGTATTCATCAACAACCTCTTTATTGCGCTTGGCGACACGCTTGTCTTTTCTTCGATTTTTGCCCTTGTAATCGGGAAGGAACTTTTGGATTTCCCGTATCTCTCGCATTGGCAAGTCCGCAACACTTGTATGGCCAAAAAACCTGACCCAGAGTTCGGGTCGACCGTCTTTTCCGGTAACAACTCTTAGTTTATAACTCGGTCTCGTAAAATTTCTTTCGCCGAAGAATAAGTAGTTACGTATCCAATCTTTATGGCTTCTGTTTTCCGGATCGAGATCGAACTTCAACAATATTTGATTCAATTTATCTCCGTAGTTGATTGGGGGTAGAAATTTTTGGTCTATTTTGTCGAGCCGGTCCTGTTCTTTGCGGGACCAGTTTTGTTTTTTTCCTATTACCTTGGCTCGAGCATTTCTGTAGGCATCGCTTTTGACCGCTTCTGTCCAGGCATTCTGAAGTTTTTTATGCCATGCCGCAAAAGCTCTGTCCCGGCGCATACTCTTATAGAAACCCTTGGCCGGCAATTGGCAACCGAATCGCCGGAAAGAGTTTTTCAATTCTCTGATTTGCGACAAAAACTCTTTGCTATTCAAAATTCCTGACAGCCAATAGAACGTTTCATTGTAAATTGTTTTTGTATTTCGCCCCATAGTTTTTGAGCATATAATCGCACAACATCCCCATATTTTCAATCGTTTTCAAGTTTGATTTTATCGGATTTTTCTGCGATGATAAAAAATAAAACTCATGGGGCATAAAAAGAAAAAATTCACTTTTATCGATCTCTTCGCCGGCATCGGCGGAATCCGAATCGCTTTTGAACGAGCCGGCGGCAAATGCGTGTTCACTTCGGAGTGGGACAAGGCGTGCCAAGACATGTATGAGGCCAATTTCGGCGAGAGACCCTTTGGCGACATAACTAAAATAAAGGCGGAGGAGATTCCCGATCACGATATTCTTACCGGCGGTTTCCCTTGCCAAGCTTTCAGCATCATAGGAAATAAACTGGGGTTTGCCGACACGAGAGGAACGCTATTTTTCGATGTCGAAAGAATATTGAAAGTGAAACAGCCGAAGGCGTTTCTTCTCGAAAATGTAAAACAACTCACTACCCATGATCAGGGCCGGACATTCAAGGTGATCCTCGAGCGTCTCGAGAAACTCGGCTACTTTGTTCACTATAAGGTTCTGAACGGATTGGATTTCGGTGTGCCGCAGAAACGCGAACGCATAATGTTGGTCGGTTTCAAAGAGGATCATCCCTTCGAATTTCCTAAAAATGGGATTGAATCAAAAACTCTTTCCGACATCCTCGAGCCGGAGGGTCAAATAGACAAAAAACATTTTTTGAGCGACTATTTCAAAGCCAAGCTCCAAGCCAACCTCAAAGAACAAAATAAAACGGATCATATCAGGCCGGCAGTGTGGCACGAAAACAAAAGCGGCAACATCGGAATTCATCCTTACTCATGCGCTTTGCGAGCGAACGGCTCTTATAACTACGTCACCGTAAATGGTCGACGCCGCCTCACCCCCAGAGAGATGTTGCGTTTGCAAGGTTTCCCGGATACATTCAAAATCATCGTCCCGGACACTCAAGTCCGGAAGCAGGCCGGCAATAGCGTGGTGGTGCCTAAAATAGAAGCGGTGGCCCGGGCCATGATCTTCGCGATGTCTCAAAAACCGGAACAAAAATTGAATCAATCCGGATTATTTTCAAATGAACAAAAAATACGACGAATTTATGCCCACTAAAAATCTTTCAAAATCTGCTCTGGACCTGATCATACGCAAATCCAGAGTCCATTTGTACAAGCCGATACAGATAGCGGAAATTTTGCTTCACCACAGAACCGAGAAGGGTTGGGACCTGAACGATCTTCAGTCATATCGCAATATATCCAAACGCTGGCGAGACGAAGTTTCGATGCTTTTGGTCGGTCGCAGAAGCACTTCCAGCCAGAAATACCAGGACAATGTTTTTGAAGCGAATGCCATGCCGCCCGAATTGCTCGCCCAGCTTGGAGTAATAAATAAGAAAAACAAGGGGCTGGTCGAAGCTTATATTTATAAAGCGTTGGAGGCGCGACTTTCGTCTGTCCGGGATGTCGAAAATTATATCAAAAAATCCACGGCCGACAGCTTTTCGCTCAAAGAGCTTGTCGCCATTTTCCAAACGACGCCGGGGTTGCGTCGAAGCATAGACAAAATGTATGAAATATTGGTTTACGCTCTTTTTAGCACGATCGTCCGGGCTTTGAGGGCACAGATAACTCTGGAGATCGGAAACAAAGACGAGGAGATTCTGAAGGATTTCGAGAGGTTCATAAAGATGGTGCTCGGCGTCGATTCAAAACAAACCAAGCTCATTTTACCGGCCGCTCTCTATCGAGTCGGTGTGACCAACGCCGCCGACAGGGGCTTGGATATATGGGCCAACTTTGGTCCGGCGATTCAGGTCAAGCATTTGACGCTTACGCCGGAGCTTGTCGAAGATATAGCCGACAACCTGACGGCGGATCATATCGTCATCGTTTGCCTCGATTCCGAACGAGAAGCGATCGAGACGTTGCTGAAACAGGTCGGTTGGAGCGACAGGATACAGGGCATCATAACCATCAACGACTTGGATGACTGGTACAAGCTTTGCTTGAGCAAAAAATACAGAGCCACTCTAGGATCGAAATTGCTTGCGGATGTGGAGCGGGAATTCGATGCCGAGTTTCCGTCGAGCAAAGAGATAGAGCCGTTCATGTTCAAGCGCGGCTATGACAAGATCGTTTTGCCCCCGGATTGGCAAGTTCAAATTTGAACGATTATTTTTTCATGACGGCAATAAATAAAAACGGAGAAAACTTCAAAGAAACATTGGATGCGGTCAAGCCGAAGTTAGTTCAACTTGCAAGAAAAGAAGCGACCGAAAATGCCGAACAGATAGTTTCCGCGATCGTGAAAACTTATGAAGACAAGGTGAAAGCTGGAGAAGTCGGAAAAGAAGGCGATGGACCAACCGATAGGGTGGCTAAAGTCGACGAGCCGGTTTCTACCGGCCTGGTTTATGGCCGAATTCAAAGCGGAAAAACCCGGGCCATGATTACCAGTTCCGCTTTGGCATTTGACAACAAGTTCCAAGCGGTCGTCGTGATCACGAGCAACAATAATCGTCTGGTGGAACAAACCCGACAGGATTTCGCCAACGGACTGCCCGGAGGCATCAGAGTTTACTCAAAAACGCATTTCAAACGAGAGGTCGAACAGGCCAAACAAATTTTGAAATCCGGGATTGGCGGTATCGTGATCGTTTGCTCGAAGGGAGCGACGCGGTTGCATCAAGCCATAGAGTTTTTGCGCAAAATAGAAGCGAGCGAATATCCGGCGATCATTTTTGACGACGAGGGAGATCAGGCCACGTTAGATACGAATAATCTCAAACGCTCCAAGAAAAATCCGCTCATAGCTCCAAGCAAGATTCACCAATTGATACATGATCCCGCCATAGATTCTTTGCGCAAAGCTTTGCCTCGGCATGTTTTCGTGAGCGTGACCGGAACTCCATCGGGAATCGTTCTTCAAAATATCGATAACAAATCGAGGCCGTCTTTCATCGAATTGTTACGCCCGGGTAAAGATTATGTCGGGGGGGAAACTTTCTTTTCTGAACCCAACCCTTCAAAGAATAAACTCGTATCTCTAATCGACGGGAATGAAAGGATTGAACTTCTCGATGGGGACACGGCGGAACTTCCGAATGGTTTGAAAAATTCCATAAGATTTTTTCTTTTATCTTCCGCCGCGGCCGGAGAAAAGTTCGGATGGCCGGACGACGGAAAAGACAAGGGTTATAAACTGCTTTGTCACCCAAGCGTCAAAACCAAAGATCAAGAAAAAGTGGCCAACCTCGTGACCAAATATCTCGGAGACCTGGCGGGGGCTTTTACGAGCAAAACCCATCACTTGTATAACGATATGGAGACCTCTTACGACTCTCTGAAAAAACAAACTAAAAGTGTCCCGTCTTTGGATACTTTACTTCAAATCATCAGCAGAAATTTCAATTCTCGAGAGATTTTGCTCATCAACAAAAATACCACTGGTGACGAATTGACCTACAGCAAATACTTCAATTTTTTGATTGGAGGCAACACTCTCGGCCGAGGCCTTGCGATAAAAAATCTTCTCGTGACTTATTATATCCGTGAAGCGAAGATCGCTCAAATGGATACTATGTATCAACACGCTCGGATGTTCGGCTACAGAAAAAAGACCCTACCCTATACTCGCGTTTTCTTGCCGCCTCAATTGCATGAGAGATTCCGACAGATTTACATAAGCGACGAAGAATTGAGAAAGTTTATCGAAAAAAATAAGGGCTCGCTCGAGTCATTTCCCGTCAGAATCGCAAAAGACATTCGAGCCACTCGCAGGTGCGTTCTGGATGCGCGCAAGGTCGATATACTTGTTCCGGGCACGCAGATATACCCGAATTATCCATTCTTCAAAAGTCCCGAAGCGGATGACGTATTCACGAAAGTGATTGGCAAATTGAGCTCTTTATTTCCCGAATATACAGATCGAAATAAGGGCCGGGAAGGAAAAAAGATAAGCACGGAAGAAGCCAAGAAACTCATTTCAATGATAAAAACGGGTGGGACGAATGTGTGGAACGACAAAAAAATACCCGCCATTCTTTCCTATTTGAGCCAAGAATTCAAAAATGGCATTATGCTGAAGTTCAGAAAAGCGAATCGCGCTCCCGGCGAAAACGGACTTCTTGCCCAAGGTGTTTTGGCCGGAACCGACGTCGCGGCTGATGTGGCCGGCAACAAGCCGGTATTGTGGATTTTTCAAGTCGAATTTACGGGGAAGAAACCGGCCGGTTGGAATGGTAACCCATTTATCTACCCCACTTTAGTCCTTCCGGAAAAAGCTCAACTGATAGTTTTCAACAAGAGCTGATCTCGAGTTTTTCATTTATTTATTCTATAATCGATATATGGAGTCGTCTCGAAAGAAAATGTTGGGGATGACAAAAGTCGTCGACTTATTTTGCGGTGTGGGTGGTTTGACTCACGGCTTTGTCTTGGAGGGATTCGATGTCGTGGCGGGAGTCGACATCGACAACTCGTGCAGATATCCGTTCGAAAAAAACAACCGGACAAAATTCGTTCATCGAAATGTTTCCGATCTATCTTCTTCCGAATTGAACGGATTATTTGGAAATGCCGAAATAAAAATCCTCGTCGGTTGCGCTCCGTGTCAACCATTTTCGGCTCTGAATCGTAAAAATTCCGCCCATAGAAAAAGCGATAAAAGATGGGAACCGCTCGAGGAATTCGGTCGTTTGATAGCCCATACCAAACCGGCCATAATTTCCATGGAAAATGTTCCCGATCTCGCGAAAGAAAAAAAGTATCCCATATTCAAAAAGTTTCTGGCTTCTTTGCGAAAAAACAAATATCATGTTTTTTACCGAGTCGTGGATGCCTCGAAGTACGGCGTTCCTCAAAAAAGAAAAAGGTTGGTATTATTGGCCTCGAAATTCGGAGAAATAAATCTGGTTCCGGAAACTAAAGACAAAAATAACCTCGTGACGGTCCGAGATGCCATCTTTGGTTTGAAACACATAAAAGACGGGGAAGTCGATCGAAAAGATCCGCTTCACAGGGCGAGCAAATTGAGTCCCTTGAACAAAAGAAGAGTAATGGCTACGCCGAAGAACGGCGGGAACGCCAAAAGTTGGAAACCGGAACTTATGCCGGCTTGTTATAAAAAGGCCAGCGGGCATTCATACATGTCTTCAGTTTACGGCAGGATGAAATGGGATGAACCTTCACCGACGATCACGACGCATTGCGTAAATCTCGGGACCGGAAGATTCGGTCATCCTTCTCAAAACAGAGCCATATCTTTGAGAGAAGCGGCATTATTACAAAGCTTCCCTTCTCACTATCGATTCAATGAAGGAGATAATGTCTCCATGACCAAAACGGCCCGCCTGATAGGCAATGCTGTCCCGGTTTTATTGGGACGGGCTATCGCTTCAAGCATAAAAAACCACCTGGAGAATCTACCGGATTAGAGTCGCTTGTTTTTGAATTCTGTCCGCTATTCCATCAAAATCTTTTTCCAGTTGGTGTTCCCAAAATCTCAACACTTTCCAGCCCAAGTTTCGGCACATGACGGTCACTCTTTTGTCTCTGGCTTTGTTGGCGGATATTTTTTGAGTCCAGAATTTTCTATTTGAAGCCGGCATGGTTCCGTGCCACCTGCATCCATGCCAAAAACAAGAATCCACGAATATGGCGACTTTTTCTTTTTTCAGAACGATATCCGGAGTTCCGGGGAGGTTGGGAACATGTTTTTTGTAAGCGATCTTTCTTTTTCTCAATTCTTGCATCAAGGAGATCTCGATTTTTGAATTTTTGCTTTTTACCGCTCGCATGATGTCGCTTCTTTTGTTTTTCGATACTTTATCCATGATCATAAAAATAAGACCAAACGGCGATTTTTACAAGAATAGGTCGGGTTTGGACAAATAAAATTTTTGGTGATAGCATCAGTTTATGAATAAACAAGTCCCATGTAATGGTCTCGACTGCGATAAGGTCTGGCCGGATGACCAAATAAAGTGGCATCACAATCCGGGAGTCATGGTCGGCGGTGGTGCGGTTGAGGAAGGCGCCGATTTCAAGGCCGATGAGCCAGCCAAGATGTGCGAGGAGTGCTTCCAGAAGCTCCCCGACGATCAAAAGTCGATGTGGTCAGAGATTTAGCTTATACCGCCAAGAATCTATTCAACCGTTTCTGTAATAACTCAAGGTCGCCGAATTCCGATACCCAATCTATCTGTCGGAAATCGTCCTTCAGGGCGAGCAAAGGAAAATAACCTGCAATTATGCGGGTTATTTTCTTACTGGAGTAAGGACTACCGAACCTTTAATTATTTTTTCAAAAAAAGAGCGCAATTTCTGCGCTACTTTTCACCGAAGAGAACGGAAGGGGTCATAAGGATTTTTGCTTGCCTCATTATCGGAATTTGCCTTTAACTTTTTATTCTCATCTTCCAGTTGCTTGATTCGGGAGTCTTTTTCACTAATCTCCGAATTTAATCGCCTAACTTCTGACTTGTGCTTGTCTGAATCATCGCCGAGAGAAAATCCGATGGAAAAAGCAACAAAAATTGCGAACCAACCAAATTTCTTATTTCCAGTATTGCTCATGTAATACCTCCATAAAACCGTGCTAGTATTATATTAGGTAATATTATCAATTTTGTCAAGTTCTGGTTTATTTAATTTCGACACATTATATGTCCGATAATTCTCCCGAATCCACGTTCGAACAAAGTCAACAGTTCGGAGCACAGGTTTGACAAGTACCACATAGGTGGTATTTTAGTTTAAATTCGTTGTTTGACAAAGGAGAAAATGCAATGGCAAAGAAGTGGGTGATATTTGCATTGACCCTTATGTTTATCCCATGCCGGGCCAAGCTATTAATGGCACAATCTCAGCCAACTCATCCTGAATACAGATCAAAATTTAGCATTGATGTCTTGTTTGATGTTGGGACCAATGCGACTTCATACGAACCAGTCCTACAAAAGAATTGGCAACAAATGTTTGTACCCGCCTCAGACGGGATGAAACCCAGAGTCACCACGCATCCTCTATCTTCGGGATTCAAATTGGGCATAACAAGAATATTAAGCGGTGATAGCGATTCATGGCAGATCAAGTTGCCTATTTCGTATCAGCTAATCGGTCTCAACCTCAACGGTGTCCATCCTAAGTTCTATTTGTTTAAAAATGGGGTGGCGGGCACGACTCTAAATTGGTGGGATACGGTAATGGTCAACGATATTGTAGCGGAACATCTTACTCCCAGGATTGGGATAGAATTTGCCAAGAAGAATCATTCGGTTGCTTTTTCTGTCCAGCATTATCGTCTTTTGGCGAGGAATTATGTCGGAAAAGATTGTCTTGATTGCCAGAATTCTTCCAAAGTCGTGAGTACGCAACAATTGGAAAGCGGCATAAGCCCCAGGATAGACATATTTTTCGGGAGAACCAAACCCGAACGATATAGTCCTTTGTCCGGACTTCATTATGGAATCTTCGCGGAAGCGGCCGGGTTCAAAACCATTAGCTTCGGACTAACCGGGCGATGGAATAATGACAGATAAATCCAAAGGGTTGGAAACTATTGTTTCCAACCCTTTTTATGTTTAAGTTAAGATATCCTTTGTTTCGGGAGCCAGATTGATTGAATATCGTCTAAGTGGTATTATGTTTTTCAGTACTTAATAAAAAAGAGAAGTAATCCTTGGCTAAGACCAGAAGACGCAAGTGTGTATGTGGAAGAAATTATATTAAAAAAGGCCGAAATTATTGTTTTGAATGTGAATCGGTTCGTGATCCTTTGTCTCCGCCGTCTTTCAGGGACATTGAAAAAGCGACCATAAGCAAGAAGTCCAAGATTATCCAGATCATATTTGCATTTAGGAATAGAACCTCGAAACAAAGGGAAAATGCCATTTTAAAAGAGATTCGTTCATGGAAAGATGTAAGGTCTGTTGAGCGGGTATTTGATAAAACTAATATTGACCCCAATCCTTCCCCCGCAGAATTATATACGGTTTATGTAAAAACAAGTTCGCGGGCCGATTCCACGGTAAATAAACTACAGTCTTTTGCCGAGATAAAATATGCCTATTTGCCGCCGGGCAGAAGTTCGAAATAAGCCGATTTTATGTCGGTTTTTTTATTGGCGCCGATAGATTATAAACACTTCCCATTGTTTTCTTCCGGTAATTTGTTAAACTTGTTTGTATTATGTCAAAGTTGAATCCTCAATCATTTATTCAGGAGTCGGGTTTGAGCGGGGATGACAAGAAAGTTTGGGACGAGGCGCTTGCTGTTATAGATGACGACGAAAGTCAGAATCTTTTGGATATTTTTAATGAAGATGCCGACCAGCTTCAATGGTTCACCGACAATCTTAAGAATAAAAAAGAAGCAATTTTGTCGGGGAACAAAGAAGAGTTCAATAAGATATTAGACGAAGAACGGGAAATGTTAAATAAATTATCACAATAAATTTATGTCTAAAGAAACACTACAAATTCCCGATGACAGGATTCAACCAGTTTCTGAGGATGTGGAATTGCAAACGGGTTATAGTCCGGCTGAACTTGTTGAGAGGGAGGCTGCATTGGAATCAGTAGAAACGCCGACTGAAAGGGCGGAGTTATTGATGATTTGGGAAAAGCAATTGTCGGCGCGGATAGAGGAGCCGTCGGGAAGCATAATTGAGAAATCCGCCAAGAGGAATAAAATCCATGGCCGGTTAAAAGGCATGGTTATCATGACAATGTTGGCCGGGGTCTTAAGCGGTATTCCTTCAAAGTCCGAAGCGGGCGAGCCCGGCCAAAAAGGAGCCGGGATTGAGTTGTCCGTTTCAGACAGAGTCGCCATGGCCAAGCTGAAGGTTGACTATAGGCTTGCCTACGAAAAAGTTCTTCTTGCGGAGCATAAGGTGGAAAAGTCCTCACAAGAGACCGAGAAGGCCAAAGCAGAAGAATTTACTGATTGGAATAATTATTCTCGACAACTGGATTCTAATTTTGTGGGGATGACTGCGGCATTCGACCTTCCATCACTCAAGGAAAATCTTAAAAAACAGGAAATGGTGATGAAAGAATTAGGCATAGATGTCGCGCCGATCAGGGCGGAAGTTGAAAAAGAAGTTCAAGAGAAGGAAGCAAAACAAGCAACGCGAGCAACCGGAAAAGGGTCCTCGGTGAAGACTAACGCGGAAATTGCCGGCAGAAATCCGGACATAGCCCGGCAGACGGACAACTACAAGCAGGCCGTCATGAAAGTTCTTAAAATAGAGGATGATATTAATAAACTTAAAGAAAAAAAGAGCGCGGCCAAAGGGTTTAAAAAATTTGGATTTAAAATGGCGGAAGAAACTTTGTCGATTAACGCAAGAAATGCCAGGCGGGATCTGGCCGAATTGGAAGCGGGCTTGAGAGACAACGGCGTGGATGTGGAAGCGTTAAACAACGAAGCCCGACAAAAATTCGCCAGTTCCGGCGAAACCAAATAATCTAAGCGGACTCTTTGTTATTTTTCAGGACAATCTTCCGTATTCACGCCCTTAACTTTATTGCTTAAATATACGCACAAGACGAAATCCGCTGCTCTTTTTTTGTAAAAATAAGGCAGATTATTTTCCGGGTCGCGGATGTTTTGGGCGAAAAGATATTTTTCCGTTTCAAGGACTCCCAAACTTTCAGGCAGGGCGTTGTGTTCGTCGAGATATTCTCTTATGGCCAGAGCGATGTTTGCCGTATCTTCTATTCGGACAAGATCATATTCAAGCTGACGGATCTTGTCGGAATCCTGATTATAGACGGTTTCAGACGAAATATTAAACATGATTATAAGAAATACTGCTATTATAGCGGCTTCTATGAATACCGTGTTTTTGTAGAATCCGGTTCTCATTTTATCCGTATTTTTATTACCGGTTTTATTTTTGAGATCGGAGCCGCTTTGGCCGGAGCGGCGGTTTTGGACGGCTGGATTTGCGGCTGAAGTTGTGACCATATCCGCTCAAGATAGTTCAGGCGGGACTCAATGACGCCTATTTTTTGGCCGGCGCCGGTTACTTGGGTAAGAAGACTGGCAAGAAGATTCCAGATTTGCTCCAGACTGATGCTTGGCGGTTTTGCCGGTTCCGGAGCCGGACCGCCCCCTCCGCCTCCCGGCGATTGCTGAACCTGCAACGTCTGGATTTTTGCCTGGAATTGCAGGGCGGCTCCGGATCTTTCGGTTCCCCAATACACCCCGACCTTGAAATAATACGTGCCGGGATTGGAAACTTGGAGAATGAGGTCGGTTGTGAAATCCTCTCCGGGCTGAATGAGCTTTGCGCCTAGACCGTACGCTAAAGCATTGACGCCGATACATTGAATGGGCTGTTCGGCGACTATGCAGTATTCGTAGTGATATTCGAACGCCGCATTACCCTCGTTCGTGATGGTGATGTTCGCCGTGATGGAAGGAACGGTGGAGTCCCTGATACTGTTTATTTTAACCTGCGCCGGAGCGCCCGTCACCTGGAAGTAATCATTTCTGGAAATGGTATTGGTGCTCGTCACAGGTATGCTTACCGCCGCTTCCCACAAACCGGATACTTGGCCGGCACCGGTAAGATACGTAAATTCGTAAGTTCCGTCGTTTATTTTTGTCATGGGCAATGAATTTATTAACACATTCCGCAAAGAGTCATAGATTGTTATGGTCGGCAAACTGAAGGAATCGGTCAGCTCGCTTTCAAAATTTTCGAGTGTCAGTTTGGCTCGGTAGGTTTTTCCCAATTCAAGGTTTCCTACGTCCGAGAGCGTGGCGGTACTGATTTTCTGTTGGGAGGCCTGGATGCTTTCGCTCAAGGCTTTTGTGCTGGCCAATGCGCCGACTTGGAAATTAGCCGCTCCGTAGCCGGACTGGCCGCTCTTTACGGCCTTAATTTCATAAACATACGTTCCATTGACCGTAGGGTTTACCATAGTGTATCTGTATATTCCGCTGGAGTTTGATATATAGGCCATTGCCTGATCCGTGATTATCTTGGTTCCGCTCGGATCAAAAACGCTTACCGTCACAGCAGCATCGTTTATTGGCGAGCCGGTGGTGAAATTGGTCACCTGAACGTCCAGGGGCACGTTGTCGCCGATAAAATATTCCGTCTTGCCGCTTAGGGCCTCGATCTTGATGGATAATTGGGTTAGGGCGGTAATGAAAGACGTTTCAGTTGAATAGTTAGACCAGTGGGTTGGGTTGATATTGTCTCTATACCTGACGTGCCAGTAATAAGTCGCGGTGTTCGAAAGCGTGCTTGCCGTGATTACTCGCGAGGTCTCCGCGGTTATGGAGGTGAAATTAAACACCGGACTGGAATAATCTCCGGGGGTTGAGGTAACTTGCCACTGGGTTGCGGCGTGGGTGTCGCTTTCCGGATCACTGTATGTCGAGGCCTCAAGCATCGGCGTTAAGGTGGTGACCGAGGTGCCGTTAATTGGCGAGATGTTTGTGGGAGCAGCCGGGGCATTATTGGCGGTTAGGAATGAAGTCTCTGTGGAATAATTGGACCAGTGGGTCGCATTGAAATTATCGCGGTATCGGACGCGCCAGTAATAAGTGGTTGCGTTCAAAAGCGTATCTGCCGGTATCACCCGTGAGGTTTCTCCCGTCGAGGACGTAAAGTCGAATACCGAACTTGAGTAGTCGCCGGAAACGGCCGTGACCTGCCACTGGGTTGCGGCATGGGTATCGCTTTCGTTGTCGCTGTACGCGGAGGCCTCAAGCATCGGAGTGAGAGTGACCACAGAAGTGCTGTTGGGTGGTGAAACATTTGTGGGAGCAGCGGGAGCGTTGTTGGAGATCAGGGTTGTGGTGCCGCTTATGGCGACGGAGGTTGCCGGCAAGATGCCGCCGGCGCTTACGGCAATATCGGCAGAAGGATTGGCTATTTCTATTTCGAGCGTGTCATTCGCAATCGCACCGGAGCCGATGTCCATCTGGACATAAACGCATACTTGCGTTCCATTCACACTCATCGTTCCGGTAAGAGCGGCTTTTTCCGATCCACTAAAAGTGCCGGCCGAAGAATTGAAGAGGGTTGCGTCTCCCGGAAGCGCCGAATCACAGGCCGCCTGGGCTTTGTAGTAAAGTTTTACGTCCGAAAGGTTGGTGTTTGCATTTACCGTTCCCGTTTCAGAGATAATTATCTGGGTAACGTTGGCCGATTCATTGTCCCGCAGAAAAGTAAAAGCGCCTCCGACATAAGCGTCAGCGGAGGGGATGGTGAGATTAACGGTCTGTGTGCCGGCAGAACCAACCGTAATGGCCGGCGGAGCAAGGTCCGCAATGGTGGTTCCGAGAATGTCGTCCGCGCTCGGCAGGTCCCAGGTAACGTAAATTCTTTGGTCAGAAATAATATTAACCCTTGAGCCGTATAAGTCTCCGGCCGTAGTGTTTATCGGACCCTGTTCCGTTCCCCATGTGGCCATTCCGTCCGATGATTTTTTATAGTAAATATTTCCTGTTGCGGCGGTTCCGGCCGTGGCGCGGGCGCTGTAAACAACGTAGACATCATCGGCCGTATTGTCGTCTATGGCTATTTTTACCCCGGTGATGCCCTTGGTGTCGTTGGTCAGAACGTTGGTCTTGGCTGTCCATGCCCCGCCGCTGTAAACGGCCGTGCGGATATCGTCATCGGTGCCGAGTGTCCCGTAGTCACCGGCATAGGCAAGATACATGTCCCCGGTGGACCTTTTAAGCGTAGCGCCGAAAGCGGCGTCGTAAGTCGTGTTTTCAAGAGCGTTGCTGTCCACATTGGCCCAAAGAACGTCCCAGGTATTCAGAGTATCGTTGTAAACTTTTGACTGGATGGCATTTCCGGAGATATCCCAACGGATAGCCAAAATATTCTCGCCAGATAACGGCATCAGTATCAGCCAGTCCTCATCCAGATCGAACGGGCTGACCAAACCCGCCTCCGTCCAATTGTCCGCCGTATCGCAGGATGCCGAACATTTGACGACAAAAGAGTCACCGGCATCCTGAACACCCATGTAGACGTCTCCGTCGGTTCCCATTGTTATTGAATGAGTATTTGCCGCGGCGGTAAAGACCCCGGCCTGATTGGCGCCGCTGGCGTTAACGGGAGTGGAACCCAAAAGAAGCGTGTCCGAAGATACCTCAAGCCGGTTATACCAAAGATCGGCCGCATCCATGGTGCTGATATGAATGTATCCTCCGGAAATGCCCGGGGTCCAGCCGTCATACCATACGGCGATATGGTTGCAGTCCGTTTGGGCGTCAACGGTAACGGGAGTTCCCCAGCTTGACCCGCCGTTTATCGTCTTGCTGTAAGCGCAAGTGCCGGCGCTGTCACTGTAAAAAGCGTAGCCAATGTTGTCGGAAGTAAAAACGACAGTCGGACTGCTGCCGTTGTGAGCGGCGGTTGTGACATCAACCGATGCGTCTATCTGCGTTTCGGCGGCAAAAACAAATCCGGCGGGAAAAAGCAAAAGAGCCGTTAAAATTATTGCGAACCGCATAGGGATAATATTAAAGACCGCTTATTTCTGATTTTGATTTTTTATGACCACTCGGGAATCTTCAAAGTGAACCTCCAGCGCTTCCCGGCAATGGGGACATTTAATGGCCATTTCCATTTTCGCGGAATACCCATTAAGTTTATAATGCTTCAAAACCACGCCCCGGCATTTCGGGCAATGAATTATCTTGTTCTTGCTGTTGATATATTTTTCTTTGTTCGCGCTCATTAAAGTTAAAGGCCCACAATACGTAAAACGCATTGTAGGCCTTAGAGCTACAAGTATATATTTCACCTCACTTTAATTTTAGCATAACTTAAAAAGCGATATGTTGATAAGTAATTGCCTTTTATTTATACCACTTTCTTTGGTTCGCAGCTTTTGTTTCGGGTATTTCGCGGTAAAGAAATTTTCCGGAATAATAAAGCCCCGCCATGGCGGGGCTTTATTATTTTGACCGATCTTTAGGAGAGGTGCTTTGAAACGAGCTTTGTCATTTCAAACATGTTGACGACTCCTTTGCCTCCGAATACTTTCTTTAAAGTTTCGTCAGCGTTGATATTTCGCTTGTTCGTCGGATCTTGAAGGTTGTGTGATTTGATGTACACCCAAAGCTTCTTGACGACCTCCGAACGGGGCATGGGGCCCTTGCCGACTACTGCCGACAGTTCCGAACTGACATTCATCGGCTTCATAAACGCGGAATTGGTTTTTGCTGGCATATTTGTTGTTGTTTATTAATTATGATGCTCGACCTTTTATAAATACCAGTATATATCAATTTATACCGGATGGCAAATGTCGGACAGGAGGGGGCAAGTACCATCCCAAAGGCCGGTTAAAGAGCCTGCTATTTGATAAACAATTTGTTTTAGTTATAATGGATAACATGAACAACTTAAACGAAAACTTTGAAGTACAATTAGCGCGAGTTGAAAGTAAAACTAAACCGGATTTTGATAAAACCAAACTTATCTTGCCGGGAGCGATATTGGTTGCCGCTTTAATGATAAGCGGTTCGGTTCTTTTTTATTCATTAAACACCGACAAGACCGGCGCGAATATAAAACAGGCCGCCGGTCCGGCAGCGGGACAGAAGGTGAACGTTTCGGCCGACGACGATGCTTTTATCGGCAACGAAAAAGCCAAGGTGACAGTGGTTGAGTTCAGCGATTTTCAGTGTCCGTTTTGCCGTTCGTTTTGGAGCGGTGCTTACCAGCAGATAAAGAAAGAATATGTTGACACCGGTAAGATTAAGTTTGTTTTCAGGGATTATCCATTACCATTTCATCCCGCTGCTCAAGTGTCGGCTGAAGCTGCCGAATGCGCCCATGAGCAGGGTAAATTTTGGGAAATGCACGACAAGATATTTGAAGAGCAGGCCAAACAAGGAACGGGAACAGTGACTTACGGCGCCGCCGAGTTGAAAAAATGGTCTTCTCAAACAGGTTTGGATTCGGCCAAATTCAACAAGTGTCTTGATTCGGGAAAATATAAATCAGAAGTTGAAAAAGATTTAGCCGACGGCTCATCCTATGGAGTGTCCGGAACCCCGACATTGTTTGTAAACGGCAATCCCGTAGTCGGCGCTCAGCCGTTTGCGGTATTTAAGGCAATAATTGATAAAGAATTAAAATAAAATTAGGATGAAAAAAGTATTATTAACGTCGGTTGTTTTAGCGGTGGTGTTGGTTGGTTGGATACTTTCAGGAAACAATAAAAATGTTCTGCCGACACCTTTAGTTTCTCCGGAATCAACAGCGAGCCCGTCTCCTGTTGCATCAGAGAATATAATTATCTATACCGATTCAGGATACACACCCGGCATGATAACCATAAAGAAAGGCGAGACGGTTGTTTGGAAAAATGAAAGCGGCAGTCCGATGTGGACCGCTTCGGCAATGCATCCTCTGCACAGGGTTTATCCCGGTACGGATATATCTGCTTGCGGGACACAGACCTTACTGCCAATGTTTGATTCTTGTGCCGGAATAGCGTCTGGCCAATCTTGGTCATTCACCTTTAATAATGTTGGAACTTGGGGATATCACAACCATCTCAATTCTTCTAAATTTGGAACGATAGTGGTCGAATAAGCCGGATAAGCCCAGCCCTTGCAAAAAGACGGGGTTTTGTGTTATACTCTTTTCAACGTAGGTTTTCTCGATGTAGTCCTTCTTTTAGCGGGAACTAGACGAGAGGTCGTCCTACTAAAAAAGCAACTGTTTTGTCTTCGTTCCACAATCCTACGATTGCGGGACAGCAGATAAATACGGTATACAAATGGGAAAGAAATTATATGTCGGAAGCTTGTCTTATGACACGACCGACGAGTCTTTGAAAGAAGCTTTTTCACAGGCCGGAACCGTTGAGTCGGCATCAGTTATAACCGACAAAATGTCGGGTCGATCAAGGGGATTTGGTTTTGTGGAAATGGCTACCGACGAAGAAGCCCAAAAAGCAATCGAAACGTTGAACGGTCAGGAAGTTGACGGCCGAAAGGTTACAGTCAATGAAGCCAGACCGATGACAGATCGGCCACCCAGACCAGCCGGAGGTTTTAACCGAGGCGGTGGCGGATTCAACCGCGGTGGCGGCAGAGGCTTCGGAGGCGGCGGCAGAGACTACTAAATCGAAAACAAAAATACGCCTTGATGGCGTATTTTTGTTTGCCTAAAACATCGCTTACCCCTCCCCATTTCCGACCTGTTGGATTGCGGCCTCCGGCCTTCTTCGGACAAATAGTTAAATTACCCTCAATTTAGTTAACAAACATAGGTCCCGCTCCAAGAGTTGCTCCCATATTTATTGAATAACGTAAATTATCGGCTAATTTAACTATTGTGTTACCCTCGAAACCAAACGGTCTGAAATGGGCGGGGTTTCGCTTTGTAATCTATAATTTTTTTGAAACAAAAAAAGTCGACATTTGCGATAAGGCGAGGCCAATCGGCTTAGAGGAACGACCCGCAGGCGCTTGGGCTTGGTTCTGCCAAGCGCCGAGGGAGAAGAAGCTTTTGCCGCTGGAGCAAAAGCATTCTGGTTCCGAGAAGCCGGTTGGCAGAGCACATTGTCTCTAAGTTAATAATGAGACGGAGAGATTAATCAGAAAGCGGCAAGGCGGAGCGAGTTTTTGTTTGTCTGGAAAATATGATAACCTCAAAATTATGAAATTTAAGTTTCCTAAAAATGACGACAAATATTATTGGACCAATCATGTCGGCCGGAAGATGATGTTTTACGGATTGTCGGCGGATAGAATTAAAAGAGTGATGCGAAGTCCTCAAAGAAGCGAGAACGGCATTGCCGAAGGGACTATTGCCGTGATGCATCCGGCAGGTTCCAAAGCAAGGCCTTCAGAGGTTTGGGTCATGTATCAGGCGCCCAGCAAGCGAGGCAAGGGCCGCAAAATAGTAATTACTGCTTGGCGTTATCCGGGAATAAGTCCTGTCCGAGACGAAATACCTATTCCCGCAGACATTTTGGAAGAACTAAAAAGAGATGGTATAATTAAATAGGTCGAAAATATTAAAATTAAAAAACAAATTTTAAAACCATGATGGGCAATTGGTATGGCGGTTGGTCTAATATGATGAATGGTTCAGCGTTTAGGGAGTGGACACTGAACAACGGCATGGTCAATTTCGGCGGTTCTTTTGTCGCCGGTATGACCTTTGGATTAGTTATACTGATCCTTGCCGTGTGGACTCTTTATTGGAAATATCGCGCGCTTTGGCATGCCGCAAAGCACGAGCATAAAGTCTGGTTTCTGGTCCTTTTGTTAGTCAACACTCTGGGAATTTTAGAGATTCTCTATTTGCACGTATTTTCAAAGTACCGCAAGAATTAACTCATAGAAATTAAATACCCGCCGAAGAGGCGGGTGTTGCTTTTATTGCGGATTCTTTTGGCACCCATTGGGGAGTCCCCAAATTCCACTACCTGTTCGATATAACAAAGTACCAGTTGCAGTGTCGCAAATTACTACCATGGTATATCCGCCAGGATTTTCTTGGGCTTGGCGTTGAAATCTTTGTTTTTCCGCTGCCTCAGTTTGGATTGATTCAGAAAATGAAATATATCCAAAAAATAAAACAGCAAAAATTATTAACAATCCTCCAAAAACTCCAAAGGGGTTGGCATTGTTAAGGAATTTGCGCATCTCATCTCCTTTTTGGAAACTTCGAATGCTGCCATATAATAATCCAAATCTTGTTATCTGTCAAATCCAGATATAAATTTTTTCTTAAATTCTGTGAATCTGCCTTTTGAGATAGACACCCTAATTTCTTCAAGGAGGCTGTTGAAGAACCACATGTTGTGCATTAAACACCAGCGTTGGCCGGCTGTGTTCTGATTTATATTATCACTTTTAATCAGTTCTCTTATCTTGGAACGGGGTATTTTTGAAGAACAGGTTAGACAATCACAACCCTTCTCAATAACTTTTTTATCTTTCAAGTATGCGCCGCGGCGTATATCCATAAATCCTGTTTTAGTATAGAGCCGGCCATGGCGGGCTTCGCGGGTGGGGATAACGCAGTCAAAGGTGTCTATGCCGTTTTGAACGGCTTCAAATATATCCGCCACTTTGCCGACCCCTAAAAGATGCCGCGGTTTTTCTTCCGGCAGATAGGGGATTATCCATTTCAGCATTTTGGAAATTTGTTTCTTGGTATAGGAACCGCCGATGCCGAAACCGTCAAAAGGGAGCGAGCCGATGGATTTAGCGCTTTTAATCCTTAAATCCTTGTAAGTTCCTCCCTGGACAATCCCAAAAAGCAGTTGGTTTTTATTATATTTTTTTAGGCATATTTTTGCCCATTCATCGGTCAGCTCTACGGCTTTTTTATTATATTTAAAATTATCAAGAGGAGATGTGATGTGGTCGAAAGCGAAGATTATATCGGCTCCTATTTTTTCTTGGATTTTCATGGACAGTTCCGGTCCGAGGAACATTTTTCTCCCTTTAAAATTGAAATGAACGCCCTTTTTGGTGATTTTAATTTTACTTCGCTTATAAGTCGCGTCTGTTTTGGCGGAATCCGTCATGAACTTTCCAACCTTGTTTTTATTACCGAAAGCCAAAGATAAAACCTGAAAACCCCCGCTGTCGGTCATGGTCGGGATATTTAATCCAAGTCTTTTTGTAAGAAAAGTTTTTTCGGAGGCTTTGCTTGCCCCGTCTCTGTCAGCAAGAGCGAAGTCCCAAAGATGAAAGGTATTGGCGATGATGAGCTGTGTTTTTGTTTTTTTGATATCCCCTGATGTGAGGTGGCGAAATTTTCCGTATGTGCCGACGAATACGTAAGAAGGTGTTTTAATATCACCGTGAGGCGTGCTTAAAACACCCGAACGGGCTTTTGTTTTTTTATCTTTTTTAAAAACTTTAAACATATCTTAGTAAAAACCCCTCACCTTTCGGGAGGGGGAGGGGTTGGAACATAGCGGTAATCCTCGTAGGTCCAGGAACGTATTCCGCGCGTCTCGCCAAAAAGAGAGTAGCGGTATTTGATAGTGGTAGACATCGTGACGATTATCTTGCCTTCAGCCGTATCCACTTCGCCCTGTTCAAGGACTAAATCGGCTTGTTTGAGCTGGAAAATGCCCCAAGCCTTCTTGTAAGCGCTGGTCATGTTGCTTTCAAACCGCTGAACATAAAGGTTCTCAAGGTCAACATACATTTTTCCGGCAGACCGGTTCATGATTTCTTTCACATCATCGCCGCCGGTATTTTTGCTTCCATTGGCGTGGAAATTTATAACCAGATAAACTTTGCCGTCTTTTGACATGAACGGGCAAGCGGGACAGTCGGCTGTAGGCTTGGTCATCTCGTAATCAAAGCGTCGCGAAAGAGCTTCCATGATCTTTTCAAATTCTCCGCCGCTATCCAGCTTTTTATTTTTAGGTTCGCCGTCCTCTTGGATAAGCACCTCGTTGCCATTAGGCGGTCTGACCTCAATTATCTGGTCAGTGGTTGTCTTTTTGGGTTTGTCCGAATCGTCAAGTCTCGTGTCGACGAAATGCTTTTTAAAATTCAAGTACTTATTCTTTAACGCCTCATTGACCAGCATTTTTTGAATGACCTTCTGCATGATTACCGTTGCCGGATTTTCTGTGTCTGTTTGGCCGTACAGAGGCGCGGGCAATATCAATAGTCCAAGCAATAATGCCAAGAATTTGACAGGCTTCATTCAGACCTTTCTTAAAGAACAGCCACAACTGATACTTTACTATAAAAACAAGACTTTGGCAATGTTGAGCATAAAAAATTTTATGCTACAATTTAGGTCAGATAAAATAGATTAAATACCTGACCATATATGATAAAAATATATACGACGCCGACCTGTGCTTACTGCAAAATGGCAAAAGAATATTTTAAGTCGAAAAATTTTGAGTACGAAGAATACAATGTGGCTACCGATACCGCAAAACAAAAAGAAATGATAGAAAAAACCGGCCAGTTCGGCGTTCCCGTCATAGACATAGACGGGAAAATTATCATCGGGTTCGACAGAACCAAAATAAACGAATTATTAAACATTAAATAAAAATGCCAAAAAAAGAATTAAAACCTTTGCCATATTCTGCCGATGCCTTGAGAGGCATCTCGCAAAAAACGATTGAGATACATCACGGCAAGCTGTATAAGGGCTATGTCGATAAAACCAACGAGATTGGCGAGAAATTAGGCGAATTGCGAAAAAGCGGCAAAGCGGAGGGAAACCAGACATACAGCGAACTGCGGGGACTGAAGCTTGGCGAGACCTTTGCTCGAAACGGAATGTATCTGCATGAGAATTATTTCGCGATTCTTGGCGGAGACGGAGTACCGAAAGGAGAGATAAAACAGGCGATTGAAGAAAAATTTGGCACGATGGAAGAATTTTTTAAATATTTTTCTGCCTGCGGCATGGCCGCCCGCGGTTGGGCGGTATTGTGTTGGGATATGCATGAAAAAAGATTGATGCAATACAACTGCGACGCCCAAAACCATGGCGGGATATGGAGTTGTATTCCGATCATTGCTCTGGATGTTTACGAGCATTCTTACTTCATAGATTCCGGTTCCGACCGCGCGGCCTACATCAAAGCGTTTTTTGATAATCTCAACTGGGACAAAATAGAAGAATTCTACCAAAAAGCCAAGAAATACGAACTGGATTAAGTCGCTGAAAAAACCGCCTATTCCGGGCGGTTTTTGTTATCCTTGACTAACTGCATAAAATGGAGTATAATGTAAGATACTTAGTTCTTATCATTCTTTGCCGACTCACCAGAAGGAGAAAACAATGAAGATGACAGCTCCGCATGACGATCGGAACCGGACGGTGCGAAACGTCGCCAATTCGGTCACGGTTTTCGCGTTAACGGCCCTCGTCGGAGTCGTGTTGATGCTGGTTTTCGATGTTCAGGAACTGTTTTTCGGCATCGGAGCCGCCTTCGCGATCGGCGCCCTGCTTTTTATCCTGTTGGAGGCGCGTATCGCACTCGCTCCCATCGGGATGATTCCTCTGGAGTCTCTGCGCTGCGAGCAGGAATGCTTGTATCAGGAGCAAGAGGCAAGTCAGCCGCAGAAGCCGAAACCGGCGCCGCTCAAGCTGGTGGTTTCTCGAGGCGAGTTTCCTTCGCCCGGCCAGACCGCACTCGTACTTCGTAAGTGCAGGTCTCCGAAGCGCGGCGATTAAGGGAGAGCCTTATCAAGCGATAGCGCAACATCCGGCACGGAAGCCTCATGAATCTGTCATTTGACGGATGTGAGCCTCCCCGCGCCGGGTGTTTTTATTTTGACAAGATAATGGTTCTAAAACGAGTGAGCACCTCTATCTCCAGCTCGGAAGCCAAATGCGGGCATCATAAGCCTTAGGACTCAATGGCAAGCCGTAGGTAAGCGGGGCGAAATAAATAAATGCGACGGCAGAGGCAATGGCCAATCCGATGAATATTTTCCCGGCATGTTTTTGTTTTTCAACCAAATAGGCCAAGATAAGGATTGCGAATATAAGGCCGGTCAGATAGTGGTATAAGAACATAACCCTCTTGATTCCGATAAACGGCAACAAGTTTAAAAAATATCCACCCAGAAGTATTTTAATAATTTTGTGCCGGAGTACATACATTAAAGACATTAACACGGCCATCGTTGAGGCCCACCAGACAACAGGATTGCCGAGCAAATAAATTCGGGAATCGGAGGCGATTCCCGCTTCGCGTGAACCTTCGCCTGGACCGGAAACCCAGTAAAATATAGGCCGGGCCATAAAAGGCCAGGAATACCACCGGCTGCCGTAAGGGTGGGTTGCGGTCAGGCGCTGGTTGGACTGATACATTTGAATATTTAGTTCAACAAATTTCTTGAAAACATTTTCATTGTGGAAGTCCTGACTCATAAAAGCATCTCCCGGACCGGGTTTTGTGAGCAGAGAAAAGTGGACGGCAAAAACAGAAAAATACAAAACCAGAGGGATTAATAAAAAATAAACCCCCACACTCAATAAGTATTGGCGACAAAGTCGCCAAAAATTTAAAGATACTTGTTGGGTGTGGGGGTAAACCGGTTTGAAAGTTTGATAAGTTTCTATTAAAAACGGCAGAGCTAAGAATGTCAGCCCAGTCCATTTAATTGAAGCGGCAAGAGCGCCGAATATGGCCATCCACAGGAATTTTCGCCGGAAATAGAACAAAAGAGCCAAAAACCCGAAAAATAGCAAAAATCCATCCATAAGCATATAGTGGGTCTGGACCAGCAAGGTGTTTTCGATACTTACGAGGAATCCGGCAATAAATGCCGCCCGAGGCGTGAATTTCAGCTGTAGGGCGAGCAAGAATATAACGACAGGCAGGAGCGCTCCTGCCAAAGAAGGAAGGAACCGCAAGGCCAAGTATTTGTTATCGGGGAATTGTTCCCCAATCTGGGCAAAACTGAATTCCGGCTTGAAATTAAAAATTTTGGCGAAACCGGCAATCATCAGTTTGCCTAATGGAGGGTGGATATCAAAATAATATTCGCCGGTGTAGTAGCCGGACACGAACTTGCCGAAATGAACTTCGTCGAAAACAGTCTGATTGGGATGTCCAAAAAAAGCAAAATGAGTTACTAAGCCAATTCCTAAAACTATAAACAAAAGCCATTTGTTGCTCATTTTTTGTATGCTATTATAATATAGTAAAAAGTTTATTCTTGAAATCCCATGTTTGACTTGATTATAATTGGAGGATCAGCTGCTGCCACATCGGCCGGAATTTATGCCGCCCGGAGGGGGCTTAATTTTAAAATTATTACCAAGGATTTTGGAGGCGAAGTGGCGACATCCGGAGAAATAGGCAATTGGCCCGGAGTTCCCCAGACCGATGGCATCACTCTTACCAACCAATTCAAAGAACATCTTAAATTCTATAATGTGGTTCCCGAAGAAGGCGTGGAGGTTGATAAAATAGCCAAACAGCCCGACGGCACATTTTTAATTACCGCTCCGAAAGACGGAAGCGCAAAAATAGAATATAAAGCCAGGGCTGTCATAGTGGCGACAGGAGTTCATCCGAGAGAATTGAATGTACCCGGCGAGAAAGAATTCAGGAACAAAGGCGTCAGTTATTGCACGGTTTGCGACGGGCCGTTATTCAGCGGTAAAACAACAGCCGTTATCGGAGGCGGAAATTCGGCGTTAGAAGCGGGCCTTATGCTGGCGGATATTTCTTCCAAGGTTTATATAATAAACAAGAATGCATGGTTCAAGGGAGAAAAAATATTGCTCGATAAATTAATTGCCAAAAAGAATGTGGAAATCGTGTATAATGCAAAGACCACTCAAATCGTGGGCGGTCCGCCAGCTGGCGGATTTGTAACCGGCCTGAAATATGAAAAAGAAAAAGATGTAGAGCGTGAAATAAAGGTGGACGGCATTTTTGTCCACATAGGCATGACCCCGAATTCATATATTGTTCCGGCCGAGGCGCAAAAAAATAATTTCGGGGAGATTGTTGTTAATAAAAACTGTGAAACCAATATACCCGGACTTTATGCCGCCGGTGACGTAACCGACGTGTCGTTTAATCAAATAGTTATTGCCGCCGGCCAGGGCTGCATCGCAACCCTTTCGGCTGTTAATTATCTCAATAAACTTAAATGATTTATCTTGCCGCTGATCACCGCGGGTTTCAATTAAAAGAAAAAATTAAGCAATGGCTTACCGAATGGGGATATGACCATGAAGACATGGGAACTTTTAAGCCGGACCCGACCGATGATTATCCGATATACGCCAAAAAGGCGGCCGAAAGCATGGTTGAGCCGGAAGACAGGGGGATACTTGTTTGCGGGTCGGGTGTGGGGGTGGACGAAGTCGCCAATAAATTCGACGGTATCCGTTCCGGTCTGGCCATCAATAAAGAGCAGATATATTCCGCCCGCAACGACGACAATATAAACGTATTGGCCCTGGCTTCGGACTTTACTTCCGAAGATGAAGCCAAAGAAATAGTCAAAACGTTTCTTGATACCGAATTCGCTGACGAAGAAAGATTTAACCGCAGATTGAAAGAGGTCGGTGAAATAGAAGAGGAAAACTAATTATGTCCAACATTGCCGAAGACTTAAAAGAAATTGTAAAAGGCGAGGTAAGCTCCGATGAAAAGGGGCTTTTGGTTTACAGCCATGACGCAAGTATTTTTGAGGTCAGACCTCAAGCGGCAGTTAAGCCAAAAGATGTTGGCGATATTAAGAATTTGGTTAAGTGGGTTACGGCAAATAAAAACTCAAATAAGGAATTATCTTTGACGGCCCGTTCCGGAGGAACGGATATGACGGGAGGGGCTTTGAACGATTCAATTGTTCTGGATTTCACCTCGCATTTTAACCGGGTATTGGAAGTGGAGGCGATTCCGCCATCCGCCCTAATTGGTGGAGGCGGATATGCGATAACAGAACCGGGAGTTTTTTATCGGGATTTTGAAAAAGAAACTCTGAAGAAAAATTTATTGCTGCCTTCTTACCCCGCTTCCCGCGAAATCTGCACCGTAGGCGGAATGGTGGCCAATGATTCCGGAGGAGAAAAATCTTTGCGTTACGGTAAAACCGAAGATTATGTCCGGGAGCTTAATGTTGTTCTGGCTGACGGAGAGGAATATGTTTTAAAACCTCTTACATCCGAAGAACTGGAACAAAAGAAATCCCAGAACAGTTTTGAAGGGGAAGTTTACCGTCAAATACACGATTTGCTGGAATCAAATTATGAACTTATCCAAAAAGCCAAACCTGATGTGTCTAAAAATTCAGCCGGCTATTTGCTGTGGAACGTGTGGGACAAGAAGAAGTTTGATTTAACACGGTTGTTCACGGGATCCCAGGGCACGTTGGGGCTTATCACAAAAATTAAATTCCGTCTGGTAAAACCCAATAAGTATTCAAGGTTGTTGATAATATTTCTGCGTGATCTTAAATCTTTGGGCGAAATAGTGAACTTGGTTAACAAAAGCGAGCCGGAAAGTTTTGAGTCCTATGATGACCATACGTTTAAATTAGCCGTCAAAATACTTCCGGACCTGATAAAAAAAATGGGAATCGGCGCCATGTTTAAATTTATTCCCGATGTTTGGACCGTATTAACCGGCGGAATTCCCAAAATGGTTATGCTCGTGGAATTTACCGGTGATAATGAAAATGAACTAATGGATAAAATTAGAAAATGCCGGAAAGACGTCTTTGATAAATTTGGAATAAAAACAAGAATTACCACGAGCGAAAAGGACGCTCAGAAGTATTGGATAATAAGGAGAGAGAGTTTTAATTTGTTGAGAAAACACGTGAAAGGCAAGAAAACCGCGCCCTTTATCGATGATGTGGTTGTCCGGCCGGAATATCTGCCGGAATTTTTGCCCAAACTTAATGTGATTTTGGACCAATACAAAAACTATATGACCTATACGATTGCCGGCCATCCCGGAGACGGAAATTTTCACATCATACCCTTGATGGATTTGTCGGACGAAAAATCTAAAAAAATTATTCCCGAACTTTCAGAAAAAGTTTATGACCTGATTTTGGAATATCGCGGTTCAATAACGGCCGAGCATAACGACGGGCTTATCCGCACTCCATATCTTGAAAAAATGTATGGGCCGGAGATTTACAAACTATTTGAAAGAACAAAAAATATATTTGACCCGCTGAACATATTTAATCCGAGAAAGAAAGTCGGCTTGGACATGAAATATGCTACGGAGCATATTAAATCAGATAATTAACGAACATGATTAATATAATCCCGGCGATACTTGCCAAAACATCCGAAGAATTTGAGAAGCTGTTTAGAACGGTTGAACCCCACGTAGATAGGGTGCATTTGGATGTCTGTGATGGCGATTTCGTTCCGACCAAAACCATTTCCGGGTACGAAGAACTGGTGAAAATAGAGACAAAAGTTAAGTTCGACGTTCATCTCATGGTTTCCCGGCCGGAAGACCAAATGTATTTTTGGTATAAAACCAAGGCGGACAGATTTTTGATTCACGCCGAAACCGATCGTGGACACCGCAACCTGATCGGCCAGATACATCTTAACGGCCGTCAGGTCGGCCTGGTTCTGAACCCGGAAACACGAGCGGAAAAGATAGTTGAATTTCTTGATGATATAGATTTTGTCCAATTTATGACCGTGAACCCGGGTTTTTATGGAAGTGAATTTATGGAGAGCGTCATCGGTAAAATATCGGAATTTCATAATCAATATCCGAGTATGCCCATCTTCGTGGATGGAGGAGTCAATCCGGAAACGGCACGGCGTCTTGCCGCCATCGGGGTAACAACTTTTGTTGTGGGAAGTTATGTGCTTGATTCAGAAAATGTGGGTAAGGCGATTGAAGAATTAAGATCAATAAGCAATAATGAGTAATATGTACGATATTGTGGCAATCGGGTCGGCGACTCGCGATGTTTTTATAAGCGCCGACAGTTTCAAATCTCTGGACTTGGCCGAATTTCCGACAGGGAAAGGTCTTTGCCTTTCTTTGGGTTCTAAGGTGGAAATAAAGAAAATAGTATTTACGTCCGGCGGAGGCGGAACCAACGCCGCCGTTACTTTCGGCAGACAGGGTTTGGCTGTTGCCTGCATCGGAGTTGTCGGCAGCGACCTTAACGGACAGGAGGTCATGAACGAGCTGACCAAAGAGGGCATTGAAACCAAATATTTCCAAAAGGACGACGACGACTTTACGGCTTATTCGGTAATTCTGGTCGACCCGTCCGCCGAAAGGACCATCTTGTCGTATAAAGGCGAAGGCCAGCATTTCGACGTAAATAAAATAACTTTCGACCAGCTTCGGACCAAGTGGCTTTTTCTGGACAGCTTGGGCGGTCACTACGACCTTTTGGAGAAAGCCGTTAGTTGGGCCGTCGCCAATAACGTAAAACTGGCCACCAATCCTGGAGGAAAAGAGTTGGAACATGGGTTGGAAAAATTAAAACCATTGCTGAAGAATTCCTCAGTGGTTATAATGAATCAGGAGGAGGCGGCCGGTTTGACGGGGATTGACTATAAACAAGAGGGAGATATTTTTAAATTCATGGACGAAATTATCGGCGGAATTTTTGTCATGACCAAGGGTCCGGAAGGCGTTGTTGTTTCCGACGGCAAGAATATTTACAAAGCCGGAGTTCCGGATTCCCCGGTTGTTGAAAGAACCGGGGCGGGTGATGCTTTCAGTTCCGGATTTATCACCGAATTCATTCGTTCCGGCGATATAACAAAGGCAATCCAATTCGCCACCGCCAATGCTTCATCGGTCGTCACCAGGTACGGAGCAAAAGCGGGAATATTGAAAAAAGACGATTGGGGACCGTGGCCGTTAATAGAGGTGATTAAATCTTAATAACAGAGTTCCCATTTTTGTCGCCGACGCGTGTCCCCATTGCTCCTCTCGGGAGCATTCAGAAAGGGAGGAATGCAATGGGCCCCCTCGCGGACGACAAGTGGGAGCCCACTCCGAGCATGTTAGAACCATACAAAAAACTTGCGGCAATATTGAGAACCACACCGGAGGTTCTTTATGAATTAGACGGAAAAATGGGTAAAATTACCGGTCAAGACGGAGTTATGGAGGCCGTCGCAAATCAAAACGACGCTTTGGTTTCAAAAACCTTGACCGAACTGTCTTTGACGCGAAGCTCAACGGCGGAAGAAATTTACACCGCCTTAATCCGCCGCCTGATCGATCTGGACCAGAATTTATATGAGTTGCTGGACAGGCCGGATCTGTTCAAGATGTCGGACGGTTGCGGCAAGCTTGGCGAAACGGCTTTCAAGGTCTTCACTCCGCCCAAAGGATTTTTTATAAAAAAAGAAAAAGTAGCCGAACTTCTGGAGAAATATCCTCCCGACAATATGCTCAAGCATTTCGGATATTCTTCGGTCAGGGAGTTGATAGAAAAAGAAGGGTTTGTTTCCGTTGTCAGCGCTTTGAGGTTTACGCAAAGCACGGATTGGATGCATAAATTTTTCGATGTTGCCTATAATGAACTGAAGCCTGAAGATTTTGAAGAAAGAGACGTGGAGCTGAAAGTATTGGAAACCAAATGGCTTGCGGTGGCCGACAAATTCCTTGAAAAAAAATACCACAATATCAGCCACCTCAAGGAATATGGCGTTATCTTCGTTATTCCTCTGCCCATAGATACCGCCGGCGAAACGATGAGAATGTTTACTCTTATAATGCACTATCTGCACGAGGTGCCGTTCTATTCCAATCTGTTCCGTAAATTCATAAAAGACCCGGATTTCGTGGATAAATTCAAATCACTTTTAAGGGGCGATGTGTCGGACAAAAAGATTGAAAACGAGAGGCCCGTCTGGCGTGTGGTCCAGACATATCTGTCCAAGGATAATGAGCAGGACTTCAGGCTGTTTGAACCGCACGTAAATCCGGAAGCCGAACATTGGCTTAAGGTGTCCGAGGATCTGGGGCGATTGTCAAGAATGCTGCCGGGTGACGGCAACAAGGTTGATCTGGGATACTGGACCGGATTGGATTATGTGGGAGATTTCTTTCCTTCGACAAGCTCAGGACAAGCAGAATTGGTCAGTTTTGATCTGACCGACCTGATAATGTCTTTGGTTAAAAAGGGTCAGGTTAAATATCTTTACCACCAGCAGGAGGCGCTCTGGAATAAAATATTTTCGGAATATCAAGGTCGGGAAAGAATGAATGAGCTTGTTGAAGAAAATATAATCACCGGCTTTATTAAGCTTTGATGGAGAATTTAAATTACTATTTAAAACAAGCTAAGGAAAGTCGCTATGCCATCGGGCATTTTAATTTTGCCACCCAAGACGTTCTGCGCGGAATAGTCGAGGCTTGCCGCGACGCCGGAGCTCCGGCGGTGATGGTCGGAACCTCCGAAGGGGAGGCCGGTTTTGTCGGCATGAAAGAAGCCGCTGCCCTGGTGAAAGTGATGAAAGAGGACATGAACTACCCGATATTCCTTAATGCCGACCATTATAAAAGCTTTGACAAATGCAAAGAAGCGATAGACGCCGGATATGATTCCATTATTATAGACGCGTCAAAACTGCCAAATGAAGAAAACATTGCATTGACAAAACAAGTCGTGGATTACTGCCGTTCGGTATCCGCCAGCCGGCGGACCGGTATTTCCGTAGAAGGCGAGCTTGGCTATTTGCGGGGTTCTTCGGAAGTTCAGACAAAAATTGAAATAAGTCCGGTTGATTATTCAAAACCGGAAGAAGTTGCAGATTTTGTTTCGCGAACAGGAGTGGACCGTATGGCTGTGGTTTTTGGCAATATTCACGGCATAGTCACTGACCAGGAAGAAAAGTTAGATATAGAACATTTTTCAAAAATTATTTCTGCCGAGCCGAGACCGTATTATGTGCTCCATGGGGCGTCGGGATTGAAAGATGAAGATGTGGCCGCCTCGATAAAGGCGGGGATTACCAATGTCCATTTTAATACTGAGTTGCGCGTGGCTTATCGCAATGAAATAGATAAGCAATTCCACGCTCATCCAAACGAAACTACCCCCTACAAATATCTCAGCCCAGCAGTTGATGAAGTCAAAAAACTCGTCGCGCAGAAGATAAAGTTATTTATGAGTTCAAGATAAGCTCCGCCCTCACCCCTTTAAGCGTGTACTTCGTATTGCCTTTGGCCGCCCTCAACAGGTAAACAATATTCCATCTCGTCATTATTCAAGACAAAAATTCTAGCATCCGTTCCTCCCTAAGGGGATTTTCCGGCTAAATTTTTGTTACCTTGAAAATCTCCGAGATGTTCATTTGTTTGCATCTGCTCGGGCGATACGCATAAAGTGGCGAGGGCGGAGCTTAAATTTAAGAAACTATTGACAAGTATTAAAATGTAGCTTAATATATGGCAAAGCAATCAAGGAGGTTTCCATGTCCATTAAAAAGGTAATAAAAACCGTTGGTGGTGAATTTAGACAGGATGAGTCCGGTTTATATCACTACAAAAACATATCGCACAATCATGTGTTTGATGCATTAAAAGATGCTATTAAGAATCGGCCAGGTGTTACTTGGTTTTGGTTTAATGAAACACCTGCCCCTATATTTCTAAAAGATACGCCCAAAGTCCTACTAGCTCGTTGGGAAGCTTGGAGAAAAGCTTATCAGAGTGACCGTGGCGGACTAGTTATTGGAACCAGTCATTTTCTATCCGTTTTGCTTAAAATGAGCCGTGCCTATAATTAAATTCGATGCCGAGATAAACTCGGCTTTTTTATATAAAAATTTGTTAAGCCTAGCCCCATCGCTTTTATGTCACTTTGACGAGGCGAGGAAACAGATGAGGTTGGTTGATTTTATTGATTTCCAAAATAATAGGTCGAGCGCCGAGCATATTCTTATATGCGAGGAGGCAAGCGTGGGTTACCTGTTATTTTGGTTTTAAATCAATTCAACCATACCGAGTCGGTTTCCGAGACGAGGAACCGTGACAGAAAAGTGATGGGGCGGAGCGAGGTCTTGATTTTAAATAAAAATTAGAGTAAGATAACTAAGCTAAATAATATGGCTACTAAACAGCAAAAAATTGAACTGAATGCCCAGAAGAGGGAAGTCATCGGAAGCGGGCTGAATAATTTGAGAAAATCTGGATACTTACCGGCGATTTTGTATGGAAAAAATCAGGAATCCATTCCTCTTCAAATCCCGACTAAGGATTTTAAGAAGGTGTTTGAAGTAGCCGGAGAATCAACCCTCATTTTCATTAATGTAGATAGTCAGTCTTATCCGACTATTATTCATGATATAGCCAAAGATGCGGTAAGCGACGATATTTTGCACGCTGATTTTTATAAAGTCCGTTTGGACGAGAAGATTAAAGCTAAAGTTGCCGTTATTTTCCGCGGCGAATCGCCTGCAGTTAAGGACCTCGGGGGCATATTCGTAAGAAACATCAACGAACTGGAAATAGAGGCCTTCCCGCAGGACTTGCCTCACGAGGTGGTAGTAGACATATCTTTACTTAAGAATATCGGTGATCAGATTTTGGTTAAGGACTTGAAATTGGACCCCAAACTAAAAATAACAGCAGAAGCCGAAGAAATAATTGCTACCGCTCAGGAACCAATGTCGGAAGCAGAGCTTGAAAAGGCTTTAGAAGCTCCAACTGCGACTATTGAAGATGTTGAGGTCATTAAGAAAGAAAAAGAAGAGGAAGAAGTTCCCGAAGAAGAGGGACTCAAAGAAGCATCAAAAGAATCTCCGGAAAAGAAAGAGGACAAATAAAGCAACCCAAAAAACGACAAACAAAGTTGACTCGTTTTCTGTCAGCCATTTTTTTAACTTACCGCCCCAGCCCGGATTGGGCTTAAAAACAGGGCTCTTTAAATCTAAATTATCCACAGATTTAGCCATAACGACCTTGAGGGTTGTTATGTGTTATTGATTAGTTAATGCGTCAAATACGGGGTCTAAGTTGCCGTTCAATATTTTGTCTATATTTCCCCAGCTCTTCTTTATCCTGTGGTCGGTTATCCTGTCCTGGGGGAAGTTGTAGGTTCTTATTTTTTCGGACCGATCTCCGGTGCCGATCTGTTTCCGGCGTTCTTCGGTAATGTTGCCGGTTTCTTCGGCTTTCTTGATTTCCAAAAGCTTTGCTCTTAAAATATCCATTGCTTTATCGCGGTTCCTTTGCTGATTTCTTTCCTGTCTTGAAGAAACGACAATTCCAGAAGGTTTGTGCAGTATTCTTACGGCGGTCTCTACTTTGTTTACATTTTGTCCCCCCGGTCCTCCGGCGCGGGAAAAGGTAATTTCAAGTTCGTCAGGGCGTATTTGAAGCTCGCTTTCGCTTGCCTTGGCAAGCACCGCTACCGTAGCGGTGGATGTGTGAACCCGGCCGCTTTTCTCGGTTTTGGGAACTCTTTGCACTCTGTGAACGCCCGATTCGTTTTTTATCTTTGCGAAGGCGTTTTCGCCTTTTAATTCAAAAACAACCGATTTAAATCCGCCGATACTTGTTTCGTTTGAATCAATAACTTCAAAGCCCCAGCCCTTGAGCGTGGCATATTTTTTATACATATTTAAAAGAGTTCCGGCAAAAAGAGCGGCTTCGTCGCCGCCCGCTCCGGCTCTTATTTCAACAATGGCCTCATTGTTGGTATTACGAGGTTTTTGAGAACCCTGGTGCTGATTTGAGTAATTGAAACTCATACTAAGTTATTTCGCCTTCTTTTTTGACGGAGATGATTTCAACGCTGTCTTCTCAAGACGCTTTTTGAACTTTTCAACCCGGCCCCGGGTATCAAGTATCTTTTCTGTGCCGGTATAAAAAGGGTGGCACTTCGAACAAATGCCCGTGTTAATCTCCGGCATTGTAGAGCCGGTCGTCCATGTGTTGCCGCAGGCGCATTTTACTTTGGCGTTGGGATAATATTGAGGGTGTATTCCTTGTTTCATAATATGAGTATTCTATTACAAAACCTTGATAAAGTCAAAAGATTCGCTCAACCCCACCCATTTCCGACCTGTTGGATTACGGCCTCCGGCCTTCTTCGGACAAATGCTTAAATTAATTCTCAATTTGCTTAACAAATTTTAGCATCCGTTCCTCCTTCGTAAAACCTCAGGATTTTCCGGCTAAAATTTGTTGAACTAAGCAAATTATCAGTTAATTTAAGCATTGTGTTATCCTCGAAACCAATAGGTCTGAAATGGACGGGGTTTCGCTCTTAGTATAATCTCTCTATCACCCCCAAAGGACATATGCCTTCAGAGAAGGACTCGGAGGCGTTTCGGCTTGGTTCTGCGAAACGCCGAGAGACAAGAAAGATTTGCCGCCGGAGCAAATCTATTCTGGTTCGAGGAAGGCATGTGTCCTGAAGGGGAGTCTTGATTTTTAAACCAAATTTTGCTAATATTATTCTCATGCAAGAAATACAAACACAAGTTCCATATGAGGATATGTTGAAGGCGGGCATGCATTTTGGCCGCAAAAAGACGGTTTATAATCCATTGATGTCCAAGTATGTCTTTACCGTCCGTGACGGGATATGCATTATTGACCTTTTAAAAACCCAGGCTCAATTAAAAAACAGCATTGAATTTCTTAAAACAACTTTAGCCAAAGGGGGATTAGTCTTGTTTGTGGCCCTTACCAAGCAGTCGGTTGATTCCACCAAGGATTTAGCCGAGACGTTGAACATGCCCTACGTCGTTGACAGGTGGATAGGCGGAACGCTTACTAATTACAAAGCGATCAATTCAAGGGTAAAAAAACTGGAAGAACTTGAGAAGGCGACCAAGTCGGGCGAACTTGATAAATACACCAAAAAGGAAAAAATGATGTTCAATAAAGAGCTTCAGAAAATGTCCGTTCACTTTGAAGGATTAAAAAAATTGACTCGCATGCCGGACGCGGTATTCGTGTCTTCTTTAAAAGAAAGCGCCCTACCTGTCAGGGAAGCAAAAAGGGTTGGTGTTAAAACTTTAGGCATAGCCAATACCGATTCTAATCCGGACGATATGAATTACGTGATTCCGGCCAACGACCGCTCCAAAAAGTCAGTGGACTTGATTATGGAAATAATCAAAACAGAATTAACCAACAAATAATGTCCAAACAAACAGACGTAGAAAAAATAAAACACTTGAGAGAAAGCACAGGGCTTTCTTTTAATGAGATAAAAAAAGCTCTTGATGAGGCCGGGGGAGATGAGACAAGAGCCGTGGAAATATTGAGAATCCATGGAGTTAAAATGGCCGAGAAAAAATCATCCCGCGAAGTGAAGGAAGGTGTAGTTGCTTCCTATGTTCATGCAACCAAAAAACTCGGTTCCATGGTGGAAGTTTTTTGTGAAACCGACTTTGTCGCTAAAAATGCGGCTTTTCAGGAATTAGCCAAAGAAATTGCCATGCATATTGCCGCTATGAAGCCCGGCGACATATCGGCGCTTCTTGCACAGCCGTATGTGAAAGATCAGGACATTACCGTAAAAGATCTCATTAGCAGTTCTATAGCTAAACTCGGAGAGAACATTCAAGTGGGACGGTTTGAATTATTCGAGATTTAAACAATGTTTTTTCTAATACCCCTCATGTTAATATTGGGTTCCGCGGCCGGGATTTCAGTCATTGTCTTGCGCAAGGTGCCGTATTTAAAAAAGCTTACGCCCGAAACCGGAATCGAAGGTAATGTCTGGGATGATTTCTTTCCGGAGTTTTCGAGAACACTTAAGAGCGTCAAGCTTAAAGAGTACAAAGCCGCATGGCTTGTCGAACTGGAAAAATTACTCAGAAAATTAAGAGTTTTTTCTTTGAAAATGGACAGAATATCCGAATCATGGATAAAAAAAGTAAGAAATGGGCACGGCCGCCATTTTGCGGCTTTGCCTGTCGTCGAGAAGACGGAAATCGCCGAAGAGACGGCGGTTAAAGCTCAAATACCCGTAAAGACAACCATGGAAGACATGAAAAAAGAAGAACAACGCCTAATAATCGAGATAGCCAAAAACCCTAAAGATTCAAAATTATACGAAGTCCTCGGCGATTTATATATTAAAATGAACAATCTTTCTGACGCCAAGGAATCATTTGAAGCGGCTATAGAGTTAAATCCCGACAATGGGGAATTGCAAAAAAAGCGTTCTCAAACAGTAGAAAAAATGGTAATCTCTCAATAGTTGCCGGCATAGCTCAGTGGTAGAGCAACTGTTTTGTAAACAGTAGGTCGTCAGTTCAAATCTGACTGCCGGCTCAGGTTAATAAATGGGGGTGTACTCAAGCAGTCAACGAGGGCAGACTGTAAATCTGCTGGCCGTAGGCCTACGTAGGTGCAAATCCTACCGCCCCCACAAATTGTTCCTTACGTGTTGCCGTTGTAGCTCAGTGGTAGAGCAACTCCATGGTAAGGAGTAGGTCGTCGGTTCAATCCCGACCAACGGCTCCAGTTACGGCTCCGTATTGAAAAAAAGTCAGACTTGGTGTATAATTTGTAAATAATTTAATTAACATAACGCAGTCTTTTTATATGGCACAAGATAATTTATTAAGAATGAAGTGTACGGTTTGCAAGCAGGCCAATTACTATACTTCCAAAAACAAGAAATTAGTCGAGAGAAAGCTTGAATACAAGAAGTTTTGTAAATGGTGCAAGAAGCATACTCCTCACAAGGAAGCCCGCATGACGGGATAATAACTTTTGCGTTGGCTTGGCTGGAACTACAAACCCGCTTGAGGCGGGTTTGTAGTTAGTGTAAAATTTAATGGGAGTGGTCTTTGGAAATTTTTCCAGACCCTCTCAATGGGGGATTCGTTCAATGGTAGGACAGCGGTCTCCAAAACCGCTGATGTGGGTTCGATTCCTACATCCCCCGCCAAACATAAAACCGCTCATTGAGCGGTTTTATGTTTTTACTTGTCATATTAATTTCTTTTGCTATCATGTAGGCAGTTGTTTTAAAATCTGAAGAGGACAACATGGAAATCCAGAAGGGTGCGAAGATCGGTCTTGTTTCCAGAATTGATTTTGGTTCCAAAGGGTTCCGTCAGTCGGTGGTTGATGCGGGTTTTGAAGTGTTCCGCAAAGAAGGCACCCATTTTAATGTTTTGGGAGCAGGACTTATTTCCGAGAAGGATATCCGCAGGGAAATGCGAAATTATACTAAGGCCGTGATTGAATCTGAAAGGGATAAGATCAAAGATCAGAATGAGAAGATTAAGGCGAAGAACAAGAAGGGGAAGAAACAATTGCCCCTTATGCCTCTTTTGACGGGGGTTCATCTCGTTGCCAGAAAATCATTTGCTGAAGAAGAGTTTTTAAACGGAGTAGCCGATGAGTTAGCTAAGATTATTCCCGTGTTGAATGGTCCCGATCCGGCAGACCCCAGAAAACAAAAGCCCGTTGATTTGTTTATCACTACCAGCCCGGCGTTTGACGGTGAGCTCGGCGAGAGAATTGCCCAGCTTCTTTCTGAAAAGAGAAACGATATCAGAGTATGGAACGTGGGCGGGGACAGATTCCCCATCAGGTACGTCAACAAGCTTCTGTGGATATTGACTCCATTAAAGGCCGTTTGGATGCGGGGAGATTACTACTCGACCGCAGTTGAGCGTGTCATTAAGGATAAGACCAAGCAGACTTCCCAAAGTTCACCGGATGACTATGTGGTGATGGGATTTGGCTCAAGCATCAACAAACCAAAGGGGGAACTGAAATATCAGTATATGTCTGTACCGGCTTGTCATCGTCTGGAAGAAACTCGCGTAAGCGAGAACCAGATCGGTGTCAGTATTCTTGAATATCCTGCCGACGGAAGCCAAAAGTTGTTCAGGACTTATACTCTGAAAGACCTGGTATCAAAGGAGCTTGGCTTTATTGCTCCTCCTGAGGGCGCCTCAGTCCTTCAAAAGAAGATGATTGAAACAATGAAGGCCAAGGGCTGGTCTACTCGGGGAATCTTTATTAGCGAACTTGGTGTTTCCGGAGAACGGGTTGATAAGGCCATGGAAGGCTTAATGAAGAAAAAGACTTTCCGTAGAAATGGCGAAAATTGGCCGGGCGTTGTCTATAAAGCAGAAAGCAAAAAGTATTACTTTGACCTTAATTACGTTCAGAGATTTCTCAAGTACGCTTCTCCCGGCGGGGCATTCCAGGAAGACAGAATCCTGTCCTTAGCTTGTATGCATGCCGGTTCCAGAGAAACCGATTATGATTTTCTGGTTAACAAGGTTCCTGAAATTATCTTAAAGCGGAACGCCAATATCTTTGTTGATGCCGGTGACACCAAGGAAGGTTTGAAACACGACCTGGATAAGAAAGGTGAAATTATTCCGGGTATGGCAAACAATACTCTTCAGGAAAAATTTGCCGCTCATTTAATCGGCACGGTAATCTTCAAGGTGTTTTTAGTAAGATTTGCCGCATTACTTAAAGAGTGCGACAAGGACAAGCTTGTTCCTCAAAAAGTTGCAGAGATGGTCAACAAGGCCCTCCTCCTCTTTATTTACATTCTTGGAAATCATGACCTTTGGGAAGCAGGGGATGGCCACGAGCCCCTCGTTGTCTTTCGCGGAGTTCTTGTAAGATTTTTGACGAATCACATCCATGAACATCTTGCCTCGCAAAAGCTGCCGTATCAGCCTCTGACGAAACTGGTTGAAGGCAAAATCCTTTGCCAGGAGTTCTATGATTTGCCTTCAGGTTTGAAACTTTCTATCCAGCATCCTCATATGTCGCGGGCGAAGACGACCTCGATCCGGCCTCAGGAGATGATGGATTATGGAAAACGCATGGGCTGCCAGATTACTATCGGCGCCAATTTCCACGTCAGCGAAAGTGTTGACGAATGGGATATGGATCTCGGACAGTGTCACTGTCAGGAGATCGGAACCATGAAGCATGGTTCCAGCTTCGAGAGACACAAGATGAAGATGGTTGATCAGGGAGTCGGGTTCTTGCGAGTGCTTTCGAGAAAGGACGATTATTTCGGAAGCCACAGAGTCTTCATGACGGAGACCGCTTTCTATGGAGCGTCGAAATCGGTGCCGCCCATTGATAGTCTTGTTATCGTGAACAGTTTCGTAAAAGGTTTGGGAGTCGATCCTCTCGACTAACCTCTTTAGAACAAGAGAGTAAGCAAAAAGTCCGCAATGCGGACTTTTTTTATTTTTCTAAAACATGGTTTAGAAGATGTCTATCTTCAATTTTCTGGTTTTTTCTTTGGAATGTTCTATTTGCTTGAGCAGTACTTCGACATCCTCAATTTTGTACAGGCGATAGTTATTCACAGGGTTGCGATAGGCGACAAGCTTGCCGGCATGATCCCAGTTGCGAACCGTCAAGGGGGTTACCCCAAGCAATCGGGCGACATCGTTTACGGTTAGAAATTTCTTTGGCATATATTAAATAATTACTAATTTCTAATTACTAATTTCTAAACCCTGATAAACGATTTGACTGCCAGACCACAGAGTTTAAATGTTTTTATCAAACTTGGTGTATTAATGTTTATGGGTGTTTATATAATAATTCTACTTTTATACTCAAGAGCGGTCAATGTTGATAACAAATGTCTCAAATCTAAGAAAGTGAGCCCCAATTTCTTGCCTACCGGATTAACTGACCAAAATTTCCTTTAGTTATCAACACTTTTTCAACTTCCGATGTTATAATTTACATATCGGAAGAAGGAATCTTAGCCGGGTCTGAAAGTGATCCGGCAAAGCTATCCGATATCATATCGGATGTATCCTTTTGTTGTTGTTAATTAACAAAAAAATACATCCGTAATGAACACCCAAAACAATAAAATTTAGAAATGCACAATTACCAGTTCAAAAACGGCTCAATCCCGCCGAAAGGCGGGATTGAGGGAATGCACACCCGAAGCTCGTAAGGAATTACGGGCTTTAGGTTTTTTAATTGTAACGTAAATTAAATGGATTTTCAAGATAAAAATCATCACTGGATATCCATGCTCGAAGCATCTCGCCTGTGCGCTTACTCGCAGGAATATTTAAGTTTGCTTGCAAGGCGGGGAAAGATCTTTTCCAAAAAACTGGGAAGAAATTGGTACACGACGAGAGAAGCAGTGGACGATTATTTAAAAACGCAAAGCGTTTTTATTTCTCTGCCTAAAAATATTTTTGGCCGCTTGAATACCCATGCAAATTTAGCAGCCGCGCTGACTCCGGAAGAGCCTGAAAAAAGAGAACCCGTTGAGCATGCGCAGCATTCTAAAATATTTGAAGAATTTGAAAGATTAAATCCGCAAATATCTTTTGGCGCCGGAAAAGAAATAAAATTGCAATCTCCGGTTGTAACTCAACCCGAAGTTTCTCCGATACAAAAAGAACCATTACGGTCTGCGACGGTGCCTATTGCAACTGTTCCGGACAGTGAAGAAAATGTTTTAAAAAAACTTGATAAACTTTCGGATTCATTGGGAATTTTTGCCGAAAGAGTTGTTCAAAAACTTGAAGAACCGAAAGAGGGTGTTTTAACTCCGGAGCAAAAAGAATTTTTTAACGAAGAGATTTCTTCGTTTGCTTATCGTCTCAAAACTTTTGACCGCTACGCGCGTTCCATGATGCGCAATCCCGTCAGAATGATGACGATAATGATTACGGCGATCGTCGCGATATTCATAATCGCCGGCGGATTCAGTTTCGGTCAGGCCGATTATGTAGTTCAGCGGGTCAAAAAAGCTTTCAAAGATGCGGATACGGTTCAGGGACATTTTCCCGGCACTCACGCCAATGAAGTCCTTGTTTTGGATAAATCGGGAAACGTTTCAATCTTCGGACACATTGAAACCCAAGGTCAGTTCCGCTCGTATGCGCCGGACGGCGTGGCGCCGATGGTTGTTGATTCCATGACGCTGGTGGAAAATCTAAACGCCAATTATTTGGACGGGCTGGCATCCAAAGATTTCACGCTCGCTTTTGTGACCAAGAACGGCAATCTGACTTATGAGGATGTCCGGCTTGAAGGAAACGTTGAGGTCGGCAAGACGCTTTCCGTCAAAGGCGCGGCGAAACTTTTGGATTCTTTGCAGGTTTACGGCAATCTCGGTGTCTTCGGAGACGCAGTATTCGGAAAAGATATAATTCTGCAAAAGGGGACGATTAAAATTTCCAACACTTCTCTTATCAAGAATTTGAACGCTGAATTTTTGGACGGCATTAAAAAACAGAATATTAATCTTGATTTTGTCACTTCAAACGGCGCAAGCACTCCAAACGGAATTTCTATCGGCGCTTTGGAAGTAAGCGGTCAAAGTGATTTTCGCGCCCCCGGATTTTTTTATGAAGGCATCTGGGGTTCTGATGGAGCATTCGGGACCTTAGGTGTGGCGGGAGATACGACCATAGGCAGTCAGGACAAACCGAAAGATTCACGCTTTACGGTTTATTCAAAATATTTTTCCGTTAATAATTCCGGCAACGCAAGCATCGGCGGGACTTTGACCGCCGGCGACACAACTGTTTCCGATTTGACTGTCGGCGGCAGCGTAATATCCGACCTTATTCCTTCCGGGTCTTACGACCTCGGTTCTTCTGCAAATCCTTGGGCAAATTTATTTGCGACCAATGCTAATTTAACGACAGCTACCGTTGCAAACCTGATTGTTTCCGGAAGCGCCGGTTTTGCCGGCACGACGAGCTCGTCGTTTAAAATAAACACCGACAACGCCACCGCCGACGCGGAAGATTCTTACCTTGCTTTTGAAAGGGGCGCAACAACGCCGAATGCCACACTCAAATGGAATTCAACGCAGAATCGTTTTGAATTCAACGAACCGCTTTTTGTGGCAAGCTCAAGCGCCGAGACGATCTTTTCCGTTTCCGGCGGTCCTGCGTCAATTTCTAACACTCTTTATGTTCAAAATTCCGGTAATGTGGGAATCAACTACGGAGGTAATCTTGATACCAAATTTGAAGTCGGCGGCACAGCGTCTATTTCCGGCGCCATGACCACCTCAACCATCACCGCTTCAGGACTCCTTTCTTTTTCGGGAACA